>OGRO01001860.1_pt1 | contig 17578 bp, 10 predicted proteins | sample 1553451 | NCBI WGS metagenome assembly OGRO01 (sample SAMEA2580021, study PRJEB22360) | human gut metagenome
ACGCCGCACCGTGCGGGTGTTGGGGGGTGGGCGGGGGCGCCTGCCGTGGGCCGTGCAGGCGGTGGTCCTTGCGCTCGTGGGCGGTTTTATCCTGAAGATGGGTCCGGATGGCGTCATGCCTTTCATTTATTTCCAATTTTGATTTCATGAGGGGCCGTGCATGAAGAACCCTTTCCGATCCGAGCGGGGAACGCTCACGTCCGGTCGTGCCTGCGCCGTATACGCGCTGGCCTTCGTTTTGATGCTTTTTCTGGACGCGACGCGTTTCTCCAGCTTTCTGGACCGGGCCGGCATCGATTTTCCGCCCGCCGCCGTGGTAGGGCAGACTGTGAAGGGCGTAGCCGAAGCGACGGGCCTCGCCGCCTTTTCGGAGGCGGAAACCCGATTGGTGACCGCGTTCAACACGGATAAAACTCTTGGGACCGTCGAAGGGCCGTCCGTAGCCGCTGCTCCAAGCACGGCCCCGCAGCGGCCCGTAGCCGATGCGCTGGCGGATTTTTCCCGTGAGGCGGCTTCTCCCGCACAGCCGGAGCCCCCGGTCGAAGAGGTTCCCGCTTCCGTCCCTCCCGCCGCCGTACCTGAACAGGCTCGGACTCCCGGGGCGCAGCCGGAAACAGGGATTCCGCCGCCTCCGGTTCGGGCGGAAACGGAACGCAAGCCGCTGGTGCTGCTCGTGGGCGACTCCATGATGATGGAAGGGTTCGGGCCCGTGCTCCAGCGTACTCTGCGCAAGCGCCCGGATCTGGACGTGGTGCGCGAAGGCAAATATTCGACCGGTCTCAGCCGTCAGGACTATTTCGATTGGCCCGCGCAGCTTGAGAAGCTGGTGGGGAAGTACAACCCGGATATGGTCGTGATCTGCATGGGGGCCAATGACCCGCAGGACATCATCGACGAGAACCGCAAGCGCCATCACGCCGACAGTGAATCGTGGAAGACGATTTACCGGAGCCGCGCCGAACGCCTGCTTGCCGTGGCCACGGCCAAGGGGGCCAAGGCCGTATGGGTCGGCCTGCCCGTCATGGGCAAGGAACCGTATTCGACCCGCGTCCGCCGCTTGAGCGAGCTGCAAAAGGAAGCCTGCGAGACGTATCATGCCGCCTTTGTGGATACGGTCAAGGTGTTGGCCGACGCTCAGGGCAACTACACGACATTCAAGGTCGACGACAAGGGACGCCACGTCCGGCTGCGGTATAAGGATATGGTGCATGTGACCGAGGACGGTGGAGCCATGCTGTCCGCCGCAGTGGAACCTGTTGTCGAAAAGGAACTTCTTCTTGGCAGGAACAAGGCGGCGGAACGTCCCGCGCCTCAGGCTCTGCCTTCCTCCGCATCTTCTTCTCCCCTACCGGCGGAGTCCGCTTTGCCCGCCGTCGCTGAGGCCTCCGCGGAGCAGGGCGGCATTCCGTTCACTGTGGACTCCATGTTCCGTGGAGGGAAGATTCCTTGCTACGCGTTCCTTCCCGCCGACCGCAAGCCGGGCGAGCGTTTCCCCGTCGTGTATCTGCTGCATGGTGCATTCGAGGATGCGGGCGTCTGGAACACGCGGGCCGGAGCGCTGCTGTCGAAGCTGGCGACCCGCGAGCGGCTGGTGTTCATCGCGCCGTCATGCGGCCGCACCGGCTGGTACGCGGACAGCCCCTATTTGAAGAAAAGCCGCATTGAGAGCTTTTTCGCGCGCGAGTTGATGCCGTATGTGGAGCGGGCTTTCCCTGTGCTGCCGAAGCGCGGCGTCATGGGCATGTCGATGGGGGGGCACGGTTCCTTTGTCCTTGCGCTGCGGCATCCCGGCTCCTTTGCCTCGGTCAGCTCCATGAGCGGCGTTATGGACATTACCCGGCATCCCGATCAATGGAAGATCCGCGACGTGCTCGGCCCTATGAACGCCAACAAGGCGTTGTGGCAGTCGTATTCCGCCGAAGATCTGCTGAAACGGTCGAAGGCCGCCGGGATGCCCGCCATGCTCATCACCACAGGGCAGCAGGACGCGTATGTCGTGCCTGAGAACCGCGCCTTTCGGGATACGCTCCGCCGGGGCGGGTTCTCCTATCAGTACCGCGAGGCGCCCGGCCTCCACGACTGGACGTATTGGCTTGACGAGCTTCCCCTACATGTAGCGTTCCATGCGGGGGTGTTGCATCGGTAGCAGAGGATGCCGAAGGGCCGGTAGTGGCTCCGGGTATCATATCCTTGCACGAAAAATCCCTCTCCTCCTCCAAAACCGACGCCCGCTGGAACAGGGCAGGGTCATACATCGTAACAACGAAAAGCCGTCCTTTCTCTGAACGGAAAAAGGACGGCTTCTTTATTTTGTATGGGCTACTCCGCCTTGCGGAGCGTGCGCCATTCTGGATCGTCGGTCAGATAGCGCGGGCGCTCAGCGAGGAGCTTTGCCTTGTCGCCATAGCCGTACAGGGCCGCGATGGTGGCTATGCCCTGTTCGTTGCCGCCTCTGATATCGAGGGCCGTGTCTCCCACCATGACCATTGAAGCGGGATCGAGGGCATGGCGCTCCATAAGGAGACGGATGATATCCTTTTTGCAGAGTTGCCGGTCCGGCAGGGAATCCGTGCAGCCGACGCCTTCGAGGAAGGGCATGAACCCCTTGAGCGTAAGCATCCTTTGCGCGGCGGCCTCCGGTTTATGCGTGGCGACGAACAGGCGGCAGCCTTTGGCCCGCAAACGCTCAAGCAACGCGAAGATGCCGGGGTAAGGAGTACTTTGGGGGAAGGTGCCGTCAAAATAGAGGTCACGGAATGCGGCCACATGCCGGGCGATTTTCGCTTCGTCGGCGTCCGGGCAGACTTCACGGAAAATACCTTCCAGCGGAGGGCCGATGATGGAGAGCGCCATCTGAGGGACCGGATCGCCCGCGTCACGCAGGACTGCGGCAATGGCTTCGAGAACGTCCGGCGCGCTATCCACAAGCGTGCCGTCAAGGTCAAAGAGAATGGTCGAGAAAGGGAACGCGGAAAGCTGCATCAAAAACTCCTTGCAATGTCCACCGGAAAAGCCGCAAGCCTCGCCATATGAGGGCGTATACGGGAAAGCGGGCTTCCTTCTTACGGCGGTGCGTTGCCGCAGGTTAACCTATGCGGCGCTTCGGCGGTTTCCGTTGTCGCTCGCCCACGGCCTCTTGGTCAAGCGCGTGGGACATGTTGAGGCGGGAAATCATCTTGAGCGATGAGGAGGCGATGCACCATTGGGGGTGGATGTTCCCGTATGGTTTATCATCAGGGGATACTCACAATCCTCCCAAATGCCCTCGGAAGCAGGGCATGAAAACCGTGTCGGCACGCTGTCAGGGGAGGAAGGCCGTTCGCCGGCGGCATCCCCGCTTCCTGACGGAAACGTATCGGTGAATACGCGGAGGGAAACATGTGTGAAAGGGGCGGGTTCGCTCCTGGGCCCGCCCCAATCATAGGCTCACGGAGGAATAGGCCTACAGGAGTTTCCGCTCTCGTGCAAAAGAGAAAGGACGGTTCTGGATAGGCGCACCGCACCGGGAGGCGTTTTTTACTCCGAGTAAATGTCTTCCTTCGTAAAGTGGCCGGGTTCGATCAGCACCTTATTGATGTTTTCTCTGGTCACGACTTTACCGTTGATCAGGAACGCGTTGATTTTATTGCTACCGTCGTTGCCCAGTTCAGAATTGACGTTGACCTTTTTCTTCGTGGCCAGGTTGTAGGCCTCGTCCACGGCGGCATACGCCAGTTCCCTCAGGTCCATGTAGATGGTCGCGTCCTGCGTGCCCGCGAGGATTCTTTTGATGGCGGCGAGTTCAGCGTCCATGCCGGTGATGACGGCATGGTTGGTGACGTGGAGCTCCTCGAGCGCTTCGGCGGCGGCCCCGGCGAGGCGATCATTGGAGGCGAAGATCGCATCGATACGGTTGCCGTTTGCGGCGACGGCTTCCTTGACCAGCTTCTTGGCTTCAGCAGGGGACCATTTGGGCACGTACGCATCCAGAACCATATTGAGTTTGCCGTTTTCGATCAGAGGCTTGATGTATTTCATGGCTCCATAATACAAAAACGGCGTGTTGAAGTCGTTCACGTCGCCTTTGAGGACAATGATGTCCCCGTGGTAGACTTTTTCAGTCAGGTGCTGCCCCATGTTCTGCCCGATCTTATAGCAGTCGTACCCGACGAAAAGGTCGACGTTGCCCCCCATGACGGCCCGCGCGTAGGAAACCACTTTGGTGTTCTTCTGTTTGGCGTACATCAGGACATCGTCGACCTTGCGGGTGTTGTTCGGCGTGATGATCAAAACGTCGATGCCGTCGGAGAGCATTTCAAGGCAGTCTTCGGCCTGCGTCTTGGAGCTGTCCGGCAGATTGAGCCGCAGTTCGATGTCCGCCCCGAGCGCTTTGGCGCGTTCCTGCATGAACGCCATGTCCTTCTGCCAGCGCGCCGCGCCTCCGGCACCGATGGAAACGCCGATTTTCACCTTGCGGCTGTTGTCCTCGCAACCGCCCAAGCCTAAAAGCAGAATCGCCGCACATATGCAGGACAGCCATTTCTTCAGCATATCCGACCTTCTTTGAATACGTTACGGAAGCTTTCCTCATCCATAGGCTTTGCGAAGTAGTAGCCCTGTGCGATGGAGCAGCCGCACTCCTTCATCAAGCGCACGTTCTCAAGGTGCTCCACGCCCTCGACGACAACCTTGATATTCAGTTTTCTCGCCATATCGGCAATCGACGAGAAGATGATGTTTCGCCTGTTGTTGTCCGCCGCTTCGCTCAGGAAGCCTTTGTCGATTTTGAGGACATCGATGGGGATGTCCTTGAGCATATTGAGCGAGGAATAGCCGGAACCGAAATCGTCCATAGCGATTGCAAATCCGTTGGCGTGCATTTTCCGTGTAAAGGCATAGATGGTGTCGATATTGTCGAATATGGCGCTTTCAGTCAGTTCTATTTCAATAAGATGAGCGGGCACGCCGTATTCACATTGTTTCTTGACGATTTTGCTGAGGAAGTCGCTGTCCATCAGGTGGAGGCGCGAGAAGTTCACCGAGATGGGAACACACGCCAGGCCCTGCTCAAGGAAGGATTTCAGGAACTTGAGGACCTTTTCGTACATGATCATGTCGAGTTCGACGATAAGGCCCGTCTGTTCGCACATGGGAATGAATTCGTTGGGGAAGATGAATTTGCCCTCGCGGGTCTTCCAGCGCACCAGCGCTTCGCCGCCCACGAGGATGCCGCTGTTGATGTCCACCTTGGGCTGGTAGTACGGGATGAATTCATCGTTCTTCAGCGCTTGCTTCACGGCGCGTTTCAACTGCTCGTTATGGATCGTTATCTGTTCGAATTTGTTTGTGTAATAGGCGAATTTTTTATTCAGCACACCCTTGATTGAGCGGGCGGCCGTCCCTGCCTTATCCACCATGAGGTTGATGCTTTCGGTGCTGTCCGTGACGGAATAAATACCCGCTGAAAAATAGAGGGTTATCTCTTCATTCTCGATGGAAGAGAGCAGGGCGTTCAGCCGTCCTTCCGCGGCGTTTTCAAGCAGGATCACAAAATGGTCGCTGTAAATCCTTGCGATCAGTTCATGGACATTCAGCTGCTGGCTGATGCTTTCATTGATTTTGCGTAAAATGCGATCGCCGAATTCAAATCCGTAAAAATTGTTTATGTATTTGAAATTGTCGATATCAAATTTGATAATATGGAATTTCTTATGGGGACACTGGGTCAGTATCCCTTGCGCATCGACAAGAAATTTATTGTATGTGTCACCCAGAGTAACCGTATCGACAAAGGCAATTTTTTCCAATTGCGCGCGCTGCTTGTTCTTGTACCACAAGAAATACGTAAGGCTTGAGGTAAAGATAACTACGATGACGAACAGAATGAAATAGAAAATACTGATGACGGTATTGCCGTTGGGAGAAACGGCATTGTTCGGTACGCTTGTAATCAAATACCAGTCGTGGATTTTTTCTATGGGAGTATATGCCGAGAAGATTTCCCTCCCGGCTATCGTCGTCTCGATGAACCCGTTGCGGTTGTTCCGGATATCCCGCTTCATCTGCTCTGAAGCTTTAGGGTTGCCCGCCCCATAGAGATCGCGGAAGTAATTGTCGGACTTCTGCTCACACTTGGGATGCGCCGAGTGAAGGATAACGTATCCTTCACGGTTGATTACATACATATAGCCCTGCGAGGAAAAGATGGAGAGGGAACATATCTTGTACATTTCCTCGAATGTAATGACCTTTTGTATGGTCCCCACGATTTCCCCGTTATACGAGAGCGGCACGCTGATGACGAAAACCTCATCCCCGTTGATGCGTGAAATAAGCTTGTCTGAAATATTGGGGATGCCGTCGATGGCGAGGCGGAAATAATGCCGCCCCGAGATATCCAGCTTCCGGCCGCCATCAAACAAGGCCATGCCGTCCCTGTTCGCAGTGAACAGATCATCCGTGTTGTTTTCTTTGGCGTATTGTTCGATGAGGTCCTGTGTCTTGAGCTTGCCGGAAGATTCCTCGGCCTTCAACCTATCGGAAAGTTTGTTTGCGGTGATATCCAGCGAGTTGACGTTCATCATCAACCTGCTGGTGATGGCGTCCTTGTTCTGGGTCACAATCTCCACCAAATTGATTTTTACGTCCGAATTCAGCAAATTTTGGACATAACGCATGAGAAAGACTACCGAGACAGATAGTGCAAGATTTATAAAAATCATGAATATAGGTAATATATTTTTAAAAAATATTTTTTCTCTCATACGATTCTGTCAGGATAAAAGATATTTATTCTTTTGATAGATAAAAACTTTGTTCCAGCTGGTAGCTGAAGGCTGAAGAGGAAGAATGGAAACAACTCCAATATGGCGATAAGTAATGTTTTTATTCTCTGAGCAAGTATGCTTTAACAAAACTAGTATGTTTTGTGTTAATCGTTGACTTGAATTATATTTTTTTATGATCTGTTTTTTTACCTTATTAACAAAAAGTGTTTTTGATAACGGATAAAAGAAATATGTTGTTTTTATACAAAAAGTAAAATAGGTGTTCCAATAATTTATTGCCGTATACAACGGGATGGCTTTATTTAATGAAAATCAAATACAGTATAGACTAAACAAGGCGAGGATAGAAATAACCTCGCCTCGGGACAGTATATGTGTCGCGCTTCCAACTCCATAACTGTATTCCACTATGCGATTTTACGCCATAGTTATGAGATGGCGGCTCAAAGGATGTGCCTACATTGAAAAGCAAAGGCATCGTCTCAGTTTTCCGGGCGCGGATCAATAGATTTGATGAGGATTTCGGCTTTCTCAGCGAAGGAATCTTTCTAGCTTATTGACTTTTCACTCTCTATTTATCTTTCGAGCGAAGAAAGGGGTATATGGATCCGCATATGGGAAGAGCGGCCCCAAGATTGAAAGACGAAGGGACCGCTCTTTTTGCGTACATGCGGGGTGTCGGCTGTTCGGAGGAAACGGGAGCGGACCTGAATCCGTTTTTGGGTGTGGCCTGTGCGCCTTCCGAGCGGCGCGCGGCGGGCGGCTAGTCCATGAGCGTGCCGCCGTTTATGTCCAAGATGTGCCCAGTAATGAACGCGGCTTGCGGCGAGCACAGGAACCACGCGCCCTCGGCCATTTCCTCAGGCGTCCCGAGACGGTTCAAGGGCACTTTCTCAGCGATAACCGGCCATGATTCCTTGGGGATCATGGTTCCTTGCACAGGGCCGGGGGCTACGCCGTTTACCCGGATTCCGTAGGGGGCAAGCTCCATTGCCAGCGACTTGACGAGCGAGATGACCCCCGCCTTGGATGCGCAGTAATGCGCTTTGGTTTTCGCGCCGTTGCTGCCGAGGGCGGCAAAGCCCGTTTTGGCGGCCCGGGAAGAAAAGAGCACCATGGCGCCCTGCCCGGCTTCCAGCATCGGAGGGATGCAGGCCTTGGCCAGAAAGAAGGCCCCGGTCAGATTGACCTTGATGACGTTCTCCCATTCTTCCACGGGCATATCCAGAATGGAGCAGGCGGGGCGTGTGATGCCCGCGCTGTGCACGACGGCATCGATCCGCCCGTATTTCCTGGCTTCCGCAACCAGATTAAGGCATGAATCAAACTCTCCGACGTTGACCCGCACGGCGACGGCATAGGGCAGGGACGCCGCCTGCTGTGTCGCTTCGGCTATGTCGGCCATGATGACCGTATGCGTCGCCGCAAAGCGTTGCGCACAGGCCAGACCAATGTTGCTTGCCGCTCCGGTGACGATGGCGACGGGACGCTGTTCGGACATGTTGGACTCCTTGTTTGGGCTTGGGTATCCTTGGAATATTTCTGGCGCAGCCGGAAAGGCCGTATTTTCTCCTTGCAAAAACGGCTCCAAAAAGATTCGTGAGAAGTCCCGCCGGGATGTAGGAAAGCCCCGCTGTTTTTCCATCCAATATATAGATAAATCTGTATGATAGACAGACTGTCCATATGTTGGATAGTGTAGGCGCATCACAGGAGGCTGCAATGGACTTCTCTCCCTTCTCCCTGCTCGTCGTGAAAGTGTTTTCGTTGATCACCGGCGGCCTCGGCGCGGAGGCCTGTGCCCAGATCCTGAAAGTTCCCTTGGAGGAGCTTGAGCCGATCATCGCGGATCTGAAGGAGGGCGGCCAGCTCCAGTCCGACCCGGATCGCCCCGCCCGGATCATGATAACGTCCCGGGGCGTTGCGGAATTGCAGATGCGGAACGCATGGCGGGAGGTGTGCGCCGAGATCGCTGATGTGGCCTCCGCCCTTGACGAAGGGCAGAACCTCGAAGCCTGTACCCTTCTGTTGGGATTCATCAACACGCTGTTGAACAGTTCCCAGTCGAGCGGGGCCGTCGCCTGCTATGGCCTTGTCTTGCGGCTGCTGGGCCGATGGAGCCCTGCGGGTGCCGCCTCCGGTCAGAAACAGGCCTTCATGAAGCTGGCGCTCGCGGCTTGCGACATTTCCATGTATCTCTCCAAAAGCCATCGTCAGGCAAGGGAGATCGCCGCCAGAGCCCTTGAGACAGCCAAGGAGCAGGGGGACGCCCGCATGACGGCCTTGCTGCATCTGGTGGAGTCCAGCCTTGAAAACATGGCGGCGGAATGCTCGGCGCAGCGTATGCATGAGCTGCACGCCCAATGCGAGACGGCGTTGCTTGAGCTGGACAAGGCCGGGGCCCGGGGGCAGGCGGAGTATTTTGTGGGCATGTTCCACTTCTGGCACGGCCATTTCCGGGAAGCCCTCGCCGCGTTTGAGGTGGCCTTGCAGTACCCGCAGTTGTGGGAATGCCGGTTCCAGACGGAAATGTTCTCGCTGTATACGAGTTCGTCCGCCGTGTATCTGGGGCGTTTCCATCAGGCGGTAGGCATCCTCGAGGCGGCCAAAAGGGCGGCGGAGCTCGGCCAGAACCGTTTCAAGATCCTGTGGTGGGAAGGGCAGCTGGCGATGGTGCTCCTGTACATGCGGCGGCATGAGGAGGCGTTGGAGCTCATCGACCACGTGCTCAGCATGGTCAATCCCGAAACGGAAACCAAAATCGCCGTATGGGGTATGCGCGGGCTCGCGTTCTACCATTACACGCAGGGGAACATCAAAGCGTCGCACGCGGCGATGCAGCGGACGATGGACATCGCGCTGCGGTATGGTTTCCGCCGCCCCATCTATTCCTATCCGTGGATGTTCGACGTGCTGGCGGCTTACGAGCAGGCTGGGCTGCCGCCCGTCCGGGGGCTTGATCTCGATGAGGAAATCCAGCGGGCGATCGAAAGCTACAACGAGCATCTGAGGGCGGGGGCGCTCCGTGCCAAAGCGACGCGCCTGTTCGCGGAAAGCGGCGACAAGGAAGCGGCCGGAAGCTTGCTGGCGGAGAGCCTGCGCGGTTTTACGGCGATAGGCAACCCGACGGAAATCGCCGTTACGCAGCGGCGCATTGCCCGTCTTCATGATCTCCCCGCTCGGGCCGCTGAAAGGGGGCTTGCACCGGAAAGCGGCGCATCGCCGTATGAACCTGAAAGTACGGCGCGCATCGGTGGAACGCTGCTCGAGAACTGCCGGATAGCCCTGGAATCCATACGCAATCTCACGGATTTTTCGCAATACATCAATCAGATGACGCACATCGCCGGTTGCGAGCTGGGAGCCGAACGCGCCGCCTTGCTGGAGGTTTCCAGCGGCGGGCTGCTGACGTGCCGGGCCGCGTGCAACATCAGCGCCGTGGAACTGAACACAGGCAAGATATCTTCCAAAGTCTCACAGATCTACGCAGTGCAGCAGAACAAGCCCCTGCTCTTGGACGAGGAGCGGCATGTGTTCCTGAGCCTTCCGCTGGAGACGGCCAAGGCCAGATGGGTGCTGTGGCTGGAAAGCGAGTATGCGCTGGAAACGCTGCGCGGCATCTCCAACGCCGATCAGGCGGCGTTTACCTTGCTGTTTGAGTCCGAACTCCGAAAAATCGAAGCCGGAAAGCCGAAACCGGCCCGCCTTGCCGCCGGGGAACAGGAACAGGCGCAGGCCGAGCCCTACCGGGATACGCCGGAAATCCTGCTGCACGGCAGTGCCATCATGCGCCGCCTGCTGTCGCACGGTCGCCAGATAGGCGCGACCGATGCCCCGGTGCTGATCCTCGGGGAAACCGGCGTGGGCAAGGAGCTGCTGGCCCATTACATCCACGATTGCAGCGGCAGGACCGGCCCCTTTGTTCCGGTGCACCCTGCCAGCATCCCCGACGGCCTGTTCGAGAGCGAGTTCTTCGGCCACGAAAAAGGCGCGTTCACCGGGGCCATCCGGCAGAAAATAGGTCTGGCCGAAATGGCGCATCAAGGGACGCTGTTCATCGACGAGGCCGGAGATATTCCGGCCCCCATGCAGATCAAGCTGCTGCGCGTCTTTCAGGATCATCGGTTCATGCGCGTTGGCGGAGAGGAGGAACGGCATTCGGATTTCCGCCTGATCTGCGCCACCAACAAGGATTTGTGGGCCGAGGTGAAGAGCGGGCACTTCCGCGAGGACCTGTACTATCGCCTGTCCGTCGTCCCCCTGACCATTCCGCCGCTGCGGTCGCGCAAGGAAGACATCCGGCTGCTTGTCCGGTTCTTTCTGGATCGCTATTCGAGGCGGTATCACCGGGATATCCAGCAGCCCAGCGAGAGGGAGCTGGAGGCGCTCTTGCAGTATGACTGGCCCGGGAACATCCGGGAATTGAAAAGCGTGCTCGAACGTACGGTCATCCTGCATCAGGGGGGCCGCCTCTCCTTTGACCTCAGCTCCCACGCCGAAAGCAAAGCGGACGGAACTCCCCGCCAGGAACCCTGCGAGGAGCTCTTCAAGAACCTTCCGACGCTCGACGAATTGCAGAGCCGGTATATTCAGCATGTGCTCAAGATCACCAACGGGCGCATCACCGGGAACCGGGGGGCGCTGCGCATTCTGGGCATGAAACGCTCGACGCTCTATCTCAGGCTGAAACAATACAACATTCGATTCTGACCGTCCTGCATATGGATGGAATGTTCAATATATGGATACCGTCCATTATTTGAACAAAACGGAGGCCGCCCCCCGGAAACGAAAGAACGCATCCCCTTTTCCCCTATGACGTTATTCTCACGATACGGCATGGCACAGGCTTTGCTCATAAGGCTGTCGACAGGAGCGGGCAAAGGCTGCTCCGTCCCTTTCGGAAATCGGGAACAGGGGAATGCCGTATGCTTTTTCGGAACGTGGTCATTTTCGGAGCCGGTACGATGGGCCATGCCATTGCGTTGCGGTTCGCGCGCGGCGGACATGCCGTCACCCTCACCGACGTCGACCGGGACGCTTTGGATCGCGCGGAACGGTCCATCCGCCGACTTGCGGGCACGCAGTCCGAGCAGCTGGGAGGAGAAGCGCCGGAAAGCGTCATGGCCCGGCTGAGGTTTGCGGAGGACGGATTCGGAGCGGCGGCTGGGGCCGAGCTCGTCGTCGAAGTCATTTCGGAACGGGTGGACATCAAGCGCCGTTTTTACGAGGAACTGGCCTGCGTCGTGTCCCCGTCGGCCCTGATAGCCAGCAACACCTCCGTCCTCGACATCTTCGAACACGCTCCGTCCGTCCTGCATCCCCAGTTGATCATGGCGCACTACTTTGTGCCAGCGCACATCATTCCCCTCGTCGAAATCGTCGGCCATCCTTCCAATCCCGGACAGCTCGTCCCGCAATTCGCCGCCTGCTTGTCCGCACTGGGCATGAAGCCGGTGGTGCTCAAGCGCTTCGCGCGCGGCTTCATCGTCAACCGTATCCAGCGGGCCATCAATCAGGAGCTGTTCCAGCTTCTCGACGAGGGCGTGGCGGACGCGGCGGCGCTGGACGATGCCGTTTCCGTCTGTCTGGGCGCGCGCCTTGCCGTGATGGGGTACCTGTCCAGACTGGATTTCACCGGGCTTGATCTTGTGTTGAGCAATTACCGTCAGGTTCCTATGGGGCTTGCGACGGATGAGACGCCGCCTCCCCTGCTGGAACGGATGGTTGGGGAAGGGCGTTTGGGGTTCAAAAGCGGAAAGGGATTTTACGGCTACTCGGGCGTCACGTCCGAAGAGGTGCTGCGCCACCGGGACGCGAGGCTGTTGGCCGTGTTCCGGAGCCTTGAAACCATCAACGCCCGTTTTCCGTCTCCCACCCTTGAACCCGCGAACGGCGGGGCATGGCAAAACGGGCCTTCCAGCCAGAAGGATGAAGACACATGAAAATCGCACGGGAAAACCTCATCAGCGGACTGGTTGTGATCGCGCTCGGGCTTGTGTTCCTTTCGCAGGCGTTCGGGCTGGAGCAGGCGAATGCGACGGAAGGCATTCACCCGATGGACTATCCCAAGGCGCTCACATGGCTTTTCATAGCCGTGGGATGCTGCATCGTGCTGGTGCCGTCGCACCGCCGCAGCGACTCGGATATTCCGTTGTTTTCGGCGAGGACGGCGGCGGTTTCCGGGATTCTCGTCGCCTATGCGCTGTTGCTGGATCACATGGGATTCGGCGTGACGAGCTTCCTCGCCGCCTGCGGCATCGGCTATGCGATGGGGTGGCGCAAGCTGCCTTCGCTGCTGCTGTCGAACCTGTGCGGAACGGCCGTCATCTGGTCGCTGTGCTGGTATGTCCTCAAACTCCCGCTTCCGATGGGCATACTGTTTTAGAGGAAAGGGCCGTGTTTCGGACGGTGGCGGACCGTCCGCCTTTCGGACCCGCGTCGGCAAAGAGAAGGAGAAAACATGCTTTTCATCGATTCCCTGTTGGCGGCTCTTTCGCCTTTTACCCTCGCAATGAATTTCGTGGGCGTGATGCTCGGCATGATCGTGGGCGCGCTGCCCGGTCTGGGGTCCGTGGTCGCCATCACGATCTGCCTGCCCTTCACCTTCGGCATGACGAGCGTGTCGGCCATCGCCTTGCTGCTCGGGGTCTACTGCGGTTCCATCTGCGGCGGCTCCATTGCCGCCGTGCTCATCAATACGCCCGGAACGCCGCAGTCCGCGGCTACGGCGTTTGACGGCTACCCGATGGCGAGGGCGGGAAAGCCCGGAAAGGCCATCGGCTGGGCGCTGGCGGCATCGATTTTCGGAGGCGTGTTCTCGTGCGTGATCCTTACTTTCGCCGCGCCGCAGATCGCCGTTTTCGCCTTGCAGTTCGGGCCGCTTGAAACGTGCGCCCTGATCCTGATGGGCCTGACCTGCATTTCCAGCGTATCGGCCAACAACCAGTTCAAAGGGCTGGCCATGGGCGTGCTCGGGCTGCTGCTCGCCTGTGTGGGCATGTCCCCGTTTTCCGCCGAATCGCGTTTTACGTTCGATATTTTCGCCCTGAACAGCGGCATCGATCTTGTTGCGGTCATTGTCGGCGTGTTCGCGCTTTCCGAGGTTCTGGATCGCGTCGAACGGATGCGGCGCGAGGCCCGCGTGGAAAACGGCACCTCCTGCCGGGTTCAGCTTCCATCCCTCGGCGAATGGAGGGGCCGGATGTCCGGGCTGGTGAAGTCTTCCCTCATCGGCACGTTCGTGGGCATCCTCCCCGGAACGGGCGCCGCGACCGCCGCCTTCCTGAGCTACGGCGAGGCCCGCCGTTCCTCGCCCCGGCGCGAGAATATCGGCAAGGGCGAGCCCGACGGCATCATCGCCGCGGAATCGTCCAACAACGCCGTCACGGGCGGGGCGCTTGTCCCCTCGCTGGCTCTCGGCATCCCCGGCGATCCCGTTACCGCCATCATGCTGGCGACCCTGACCATTCACGGCGTGACCCCCGGCGTGCGCCTGATGACGGAGAATCCGGAGATGGTGTACGCCACCTTCGCCGTGCTCATGCTGTCCAACCTGCTCATGTACCCGAGCTGCATCATCACCACCCGGATGTTTTCCTTCCTGCTCAGGATTCCCGAGCAGTTGCTGATGGGCTTCATCGCGGTGCTGTGCATTCTCGGATCATACGGCTCGCGGGGCAACCTGTTTGACGTGTTCGTCACCGTGTTCATGGGCATAGCGGCCTATTTCATGCGCCGCATGGAATTTCCCCTGCCGCCTCTAGTCATCGGCCTTGTGCTGGGGCAGCAGTTTGAAATGAGCATAGGGCAGATGATGCTGTTCAAGGGCGACGATTCGTGGCTGGCCTTCGTTTCCGCGTCCCCCATCGCGATGGTGCTCCTCGGGATGGCCTTCCTGCTCCTCGTCGTCCCGCAAGTCCAGAATTACAGGGCGCTGCGCGCGAAGCGGTGATGCCCGCACGGTTTCGCCCAGACGGTCCACAATCTGTAACAGAAAAGGAGAGCCGTATGATCCGCCAGATGATGAAAAAGACCCTTCTCTTCCTTTGCGTGTTCATGCTCGGGGCCACCGGGGCGCTGGCCGCCTATCCGGATCACCCGATCACGCTGGTCGTCCCGTTCGGCGCGGGCGGCGGCACGGACATCCCGGCCCGTCTGCTGGCGGGGATGATGGAAAAGAGGCTTGGACAGCCCATCGTCGTGCAGAACGTTTCCGGCGCGGGCGGCACGCTCGGGGTGGCGCAGGTGGCCGCCGCCAAACCGGACGGCTACACGCTCGGCTATGTGCCCACCGGGACCATGTGTTTGCAGCCGCATGTGATGAAGCTTCCCTACGGGACGGATGCGTTCGACTTCATAGGCACGTCCGTCAGCCAGCCCGTGGTTCTGATGACCGCCCAAAACGCCCCGTGGAAGAACATCAACGAATTTATCGAAATGGCGAAAAAGAACCCCAACAAGTACGTCGTGGGCATCACCGCGACCGGCAACATGACCCATGTGCCCATGCTGCAGTTTGCCGAGCACTTCGGCTTGAAGCTGCGTTTCATCCCCTACCGCAGCGGCGGGGAGATTTTTAAGGACATCATGGCGGGCCGGACCCATCTTCATGCGGATGCGCCCGCGTCGCTGTCCACGTTCGATGTGTACGGGCTGGTGCAGTTTGCCGACGAGCGCAGCGAGAACCTTTCCGACATCCCCACGACCAAGGAACTGGGCATGGACGCCCGCTTCTCCCACTGGCAGGGCGTCATCGCGCCGCGCGGCCTCCCCAAGGACGTGTTGCGCACGCTCGAAACCGCCATGTCCGAAGTGGTCAACAGCGAAGCGTTCCAGCAGGAGGCCCTCAGGCTGAAGACGAAGGCGCATTGGATGTCCTCCGAAGCCTTCCGCAAACTGTACGATGAAGAGTTGAACACCTATGGCGAAATCCTGAAGCATTCCCTTCCCCAGAAGTAACCATCCGTAGGCGTCCTTGACCGGACTGTTGCGGCCATATCGGGAACCCTCGCTTTCCTGTGAAAGCGAGGGGAGGGAATCCGCGTCCTTTTTTCACTCCAGACATCAGGGAATTGACATGAAAGTAGGCATTATCCGCTGCCAGCAGACGGAAGATCTCTGTCCGGGAACGGGCGACTTCGCCGCAGTCGAAAAGAAGTCCGGCGCGTTCGAAACGCTGGGTGACTGCACCATCGTCGGTTTTGTGAGTTGCGGCGGCTGTCCCGGCAGCAAAGCCATTGCCAGGGCGCAGGCCCTCATGGATCGCGGGGCGCAGGCCATCGCTCTCGCCACATGCATCACAAAGGGAAATCCGAGCGGTTTTCCCTGTCCGAACAGGGATTCCATCCTTCAGGCGCTGCGGAAGAAATGCAAGGAGGTTTCCGTACTGGAATACACACACTGAGGTTTTCCGATTTCCAAAGCATGGCTTCTCGCCGTCGAAGGCGGCTTGTTTTCAGTGAGTCATACCCCAAAACGCCGGATGTCGCGTCCGGCATCGAAAGGAACAGCAGATGGCATCGTGTACTGAAAAGCACAATACGGTTGGGCACAGCATCGGAAGGATGCTCCTGCGGCACGGCATCCATGAGTTTTTCGGACAAGGGCTCCCGCAGGGCCTCAGCCTGCCCTTTGAGGAACTTGGATTGCGCCAGATCGCCTACCGTACCGAAAACGGCGGCGGCTACATGGCGGACGGCTATGCCCGCGTCAGCAAGCGCCCCGGCGTCATGATCGCCCAGAACGGCCCCGCGGCGACGCTTGTGGTGGCCCCTCTTGCGGAAGCGCTGAAATCCTCGATTCCGCTTGTGGTCATGCTTCAGGAGATCCCGTTGAAGAATGAGGATCGCAATGCGTTTCAGGAATTCGACCATGTCCGTCTGTTCTCGGCCTGCTCCAAGTGGACGAGGCGGGTACATACGGCGGACCGCGTGGAGGACTACGTGGATCAGGCCTTCGCGGTGGCCTGTTCCGGGCGGCCCGGTCCCGTCGTGCTCCTGTTCCCCAACGACATGCTCGGTATGCCTGCGGAGCCCGAAAAGCGGGGCATCCCGCTCGGCCATTATCCGCTTGATCCGGTCATGCCTCCTCTGGATGCCGTGCGCGGCGTGGCGGAACGTCTGCTTTCCAGCCGTAACCCCGTGATCGTCGCGGGCGGCGGCGTGCACCTCTCCTCGGCGTGCGCGGCCCTTGCCGGGCTTCAGGAACATTTCTCCCTGCCGGTGGCGACCACGGTGATGGGCAAGGGAGGCGTGGACGAACGGCACCCGCTCTCGCTCGGCGTGCTCGCCAACGCCACGGGCCCCGGTTCTGCCGGACGCCATCAGCGGCCCATCCTTGAGGAGGCCGATTTTATCCTGCTGGTGGGCACGCGGACCGACCAGAACGCGACGGACTCGTGGACGCTGTACCCCTCCGATGCCGTGTTTGCCCATATCGACATGGACAGCGGCGAAGTAGGCCGTAATTACGAAGCCATACGGCTTGTGGGCGATGCGCGGCTCACGCTCGAAGCCCTTGCGGATGTCATGAAAACGATGGATGGTGGGAAGCGGCGCACGGCACGCGCGGCGCTTGAGGCGCGTATCGCCGCCGGACGCGCCGCGCACGATGCGGAAATGGCTTCCTTCCTGAGCAACGCCGGTGAGCCGCTCCATCCCGCGCAGGTCATGGCGGCCTTGCAGGCCGTGCTCACGCCGGAAAGCATTGTTGTGGCGGACGCCAGCTTCTCGTCCATCTGGGCGACGAACAACCTCGTGTCGCTGCGCAGCGGGATGCGGTTCATCACGCCGCGCGGCCTGGACGGGATC
>OGRO01001866.1_pt1 | contig 17539 bp, 14 predicted proteins | sample 1553451 | NCBI WGS metagenome assembly OGRO01 (sample SAMEA2580021, study PRJEB22360) | human gut metagenome
CATCTAAAATTGTATTATTATCAACTAAAACTGTTAAATTCATTTGATACCTCCATAACTTAAATTATTCAAATTACAAAGTCTTAATAAGTAAAGAATTCTTTCATACAATATGAAAGAATTCTTATTTAGCTTATATATATTTAATTATTTCTTCTGTAAATTCTTTTGTTAAAGCTCTTCCTCCCAAATCTATTGTTAAATTTTTTCCATTTAAAAATACTTGTTCCAATGCATTTTCTATTTTTTTAGCAGCATCATATTCTCCTAAATATCTAAGCATCATTACAGAAGATTGAATAATTGCCGTAGGATTGGCAATATTTTGATTTGCAATTTGAGGTGCAGAACCATGAACTGCCTCAAATACTGCATATTCTTTTCCTATATTAGCCCCTGGAATAATCCCTAGCCCTCCAACTAAACCTGCACACAAATCTGATAATATATCTCCATATAAATTAGGCATTACCATAACATCATAATTTTGTGGATTCAATACAAGATTCATGGCAGCTGCATCTACTATTAAATCATCATATTCTATATTATATTTTGATGCTACTTCTCTATATGTGTTTAAAAATAATCCATCACTAAGCTTCATTATATTAGCTTTATGAACTCCTGTAACTTTTTTTCTGTTATTGTCCATTGCATATTTAAATGCAAATTCACAAATTCTCTCACATGCTGGTTTAGTTATTAATTTTATACTTTCTGCCCCATAATCTCCTATTTTATGCTCAATACCTGTATATAAATCTTCTGTATTTTCTCTTACTATAACTAAATCTATATTTTCATATCTTGATTTTATTCCTTTAAAACTTTTTATTGGTCTTAAATTTACATATAAATCAAGATTTTGTCTCAAAGTTACATTTACACTTTTAAATCCTTTACCTATTGGCGTAGTTATAGGCCCTTTAATTGCCACCTTATTTTTTTTAATAGAATCTATTACATAAGTAGGAATAGGAGTATTATATTCTTCTATTACTTCTTGACCTGCTTTTACTTCTTCCCATTTTATATTCACACCTGTAGCTTCTACAACTTTAACCATTGACTTTGTGACCTCTGGTCCTATTCCATCCCCTGGTATTAATGTTACAGTATACATTTTATAATCCCCCTTACATAGCTATATAACACTTCTATTATTTTTTAAATCTTTATATATTTCAACTAATTCTTTATCAAATAAATTTCTTTTCATTCTAACTGATGTTTGTCTGACAAGTTCCAACATACTTTCTGCATCTTCATTACTTAATTCTATTTCATATTCTCTAAATTTATTAATTATTGCTGCCTTACCTGAATGTTTCCCAATTACTATTTGTCTTTCAAGTCCTACTTCACTAGGATCAAAAGCTTCGTAGTTTTTAGGATCTTTTAATGCACCATCTGCATGTATTCCTGATTCATGTCTAAACATATTTGTTCCAACAATGGCTTTCCATATAGGAAGTTCTCTACCTGATGCTTGAGATACATATTTTGATATTTCTCTAAATCTAGTTGTATCTATATTAGTTTCATAACCATAAACAAATTTTAAAGCCATTATAACTTCTTCTAATGCTGCATTTCCTGCACGCTCTCCTAGTCCATTTACTGTAACCCCTATATGATTAGCTCCACCAACTATTCCTGCTATGGCATTAGCTGTTGCCATTCCAAAATCATTATGCGTATGCATTTCTATATCAAAATTTGTTACCTTATATATTTTTTCTATTGTATCTCTTAAGGTAAATGGTTCCATAACTCCCACTGTATCACAGTATCTAAATCTATCTGCTCCTGCTTCTTTAGCTAAATTTATAAATTCTATTAAAAAGTTAATATCAGCCCTTGAAGCATCTTCTCCATTAACTGATATATATAATCCATTTTTCTTTGCATAAGTCACTGCATTATACATATTTTCAAGAACCCACTCTCTTGACTTTTTCAATTTATGTTGTATATGAATATCAGATACTGATAAAGATATGGCAACAGCATCTACTCCACAATCTATAGATTGTTCTATATCTGATATAACTGCTCTATTCCATGCCATAATACTTGCTTTTAAATCCCTCTTACATATAGCTTTTATAGTTGCTTTTTCATCTCCACCCATAGTTGGAATTCCAACTTCCAATTGATCTATACCCATATCACTTAAAGTTTGTGCTATTGTCACCTTTTCGTGGTTTGCAAAGGCAACTCCTGCTGTTTGCTCTCCATCTCTAAGTGTTGTATCTACTATTTTTATTTCTTTTTCTCTTATTTTATCTAGTACACACATATCATAGCCCCCTTAAATTTTCTAAGTTTATTAATTTTGCATAATTAATTTTATTTTTTTCATTTTTTCTATTTATAATAAAATTTAAATTTAAAGATAAATTACTGTATTAATAAAGCATGATTCTCAATTTAATTTAATTTAATTATAGTATCTTTTCTTACTTTTTGCATTATAAATCTGTCCTCTTGCATAATTCATTATAAATCAAAGTATTTTATTTATTATAATGCAATGGACTTTAATAATTATATTTTTTTATGTTTTTTCCAAATTTTATAAATCAATATATTTATTTCTATACAAAAAGTAGTAGAAATTTAATCTACTACTTTTTTAATCTATCTTTTATGTCCCACACTCATATCCACATCAACTAAAGTTGCCACCATAACAGCTTTTATAGTATGCATTCTATTTTCTGCTTCATCAAATACTTTAGAGTATTTAGATCTAAATACTTCATCAGTAACTTCCATTTCTTTAAGCCCAAACTTTTCATATATTTCTTTGCCTACTTTAGTATTTAAATCATGGAAAGACGGTAAACAGTGAAGGAATATAACATTTTCATTTTTAGTTTTCTTAATCATTTCCATATTAACTTGGTAATCTTTAAGTAATTTGATTCTTTCTTCATATTGATGTTCTTCTCCCATAGAAACCCATACATCTGTATAAATAACATCTGCACCTTCAACATCATCTATATTTTCTGTTAAAGTTATGCTTCCCTTAGATTGTTGTGCTACAGCTCTCATTTCTTCAAGCAATTCTTTATTTGGCCATAATTCTTTTGGTGCTAATGAAACAAAATTTATGCCAAGTTTTGCACAACCAATCATTAAAGAATTTCCCATGTTATTTCTTGCATCTCCTGCATAAACAAACTTTATTTTATCAAAAGATTTATCAACATATTCTGTTACAGTAAGTAAATCAGCTAATATCTGAGTTGGATGATAAATATCTGTTAAACCATTCCATACAGGAACTCCAGAATCCCTTGCTAAAATTTCCACTGTTTCTTGTTTATATCCTCTAAATTCTATTCCATCATAAAATCTTCCAAGTACTTTTGCTGTATCTTCAATTGATTCTTTTTTGCCCATATGAGAATCATTTGGTCCTATAAAAGTTGTATGAGCACCTTCATCTGTTGCTGCCACTTCAAAAGAACATCTAGTTCTTGTAGAGTTTTTTTCAAATATTAAAGCAATATTTTTACCTTCTAATAAATTCCCCACTATGCCTATTTTCTTTTTTGTTTTTAAATAGCTAGATAAAGCCAAAAGATATTTTATTTCTTCTTTTGTAAAATCCTTTAATGTTAAAAAGCTTCTTCCTTTTAAACTTATTTTATTCATATTAATACCCCTTTCAAATATATTATTATAAATACAATTTCTTTACAAAAAAAACGCCTCTTGGTATAAAACCAAGAGACGATATTTACCGTGTTACCACTCTAGTTGTTAAGATTTACTTAACCACTCAATATATTAAGGCAATAAACCTATTATGTTACTTAATTTCACATAATCTTCTCCAAAGCTCTTTTCGTTATAAATTTAATTACCAGGCTTCCATCTCTCCCAGCTCTCTATAAATTTTATTTATCCTACTCACTTCTTCACTGAATTTATCATATTTATTACAATAGTATTAATCTTATAATAATCTGTCAACTATTTTTTATTTATAATTTACTCATATACTGAGTACTTCTTCCAAATTTGTTCCAAATCATCAAAATACTTAGTTATCTCTTCTTTTTCTTTCATCCCTACTGATATGGCCAAAGCATTTGCCACAGTCATAGCAGGAACTAAAGAATCTACAAAAGAAGCCATATTACTTTTTACTAATAGTGTATTATCAGATAAACATGCTACTGGTGCAAAATAACTATCTGTAATTGATATTATGTGGGCACCTTTATTTTTAGCATAATCTACAACTTGATATGATTTTTTAGAATATCTAGGGAAACTAAATGCTATAACAACATCTTCTTTATTTATTCTAACTATTTGTTCAAATACATCTCCCATATCCATTCTAAGTACTTGAACATTATCTAGTATTAAATCTAAATAAAATCCTAAATATTGAGCTATAACATGAGAACTTCTCATTCCTAAAACATATATTTTTCTAGCTTTTAATATTTCTTCTGATGCATTTTTAAATGCCTTTGGATCTATTTCATCAAGTGTTCCTCTAATATTATCTATATCACTTTTTAAAACTTTACTAAGTATGGCTGTGTCATCTGAATAATCTTCATTTGACATTTTTACCCTTTGTACAGTAGTTAATTTATTTTTAATCAATTCTTGCAAAGCATCTTGTAGCTTAGGATAGCCGGAATAACCTAGCGCATTGGCAAATCTAACTACAGTAGACTCACTTACTCCAACTGTATCTCCCAATTTACTTGCTGTCATAAATGCTACTTTATCATAATTTTTAATAATATATTGTGCTATAAGCTTTTGTCCCTTACTCATTTTAGGGTAACGCGACTGTATAATTGAAATTAATTGTTTGCTATCATTTATATTATTTTTCAATTCCATAATATGCTCCTCTTTCTTTTGTGAAAAATATGAAGTAATAGAAAAATATTTATCTTTATAACTTAATTATATCACTCTTTATGTTAAGTAAAAAAATATTATTTTTCAATATTCATTATATATTTTTAAGGCAGCAAAGCTTTATATATTTTAACCTTTTTTCTCCACTAAAATTAATTGTGGTGGATTATTTATTTGATTAGTAAATTGCATATGTAATACATTAAATTCACTTTGATCTAAACTATTTAAATATTCACATATGTAGTTTTTTTCTTCCAAGCCGCCTTCATGACCTATATAAGCTGCTATACTTATTATTCCATTTGGTTTTAATAACTTTAAACTTTTTTTAATAGCTTCAAGAGTCGTATCTGGCTTAGTTATAATAATATGTTTTGCTCTAGGTAAATATCCTAAGTTAAAAACTACACATGCTACTTCTTCTTTTACATATGCATCTAAATTTTCATGACCATCAAGTATTAATTCAACTCTAGAAGTCATATCATCTCTTTCAACCTTTTTTATTGTTGATTTTATAGCTTCTTCTTGAACATCAAAGGCATATACTTTGCCACTATCTCCAACTAAGTTCCCTAAATATACTGTATCATAGCCATTACCCATAGTAGCATCAATTACTACATCGCCTTTTTGAATTACTTTTTCTAAAAATATTTTATTTACTTCAGTTATTTTATTTATATATTTTGCTCTTAACATAATCTACCTCTATATATTTTTTAAGTAATTTACTTCTTCTTTTGTAAGGTATCTATATTCTCCAATCTTACATTCGTTTAAAGTAATTTTACCCATGGCAACTCTTTTTAATCTAAGTACTGGGTGATTTATTGCTTTACACATTTTTCTTACTTGTCTGTTTTTACCTTCATGTATTTTTATTTCTAATTTTGATATATTTTTAACCTTATCATAATATAAAACTCTAAGTTTTGCTGGTGCCGTTATATAATCTTCTATTTCTAATCCAGATTTAAAGTTTTTAATTTCTTCTTCTGTTAACTCTCCCTTTACCATAGCAATATAAGTTTTGTCTATTTCATGTTTTGGATGAGTTAATTTGTAAGTTAAATCTCCATCATTTGTAAGAAGTAATAATCCACTAGTTTCATAGTCCAGCCTTCCAACAGGAAATACTCTTTCTTTTACATCACTTAATAAGTCAATTACACTTGGTCTGTCAAATTGATCTTTTACAGTAGTTATATATCCTTCTGGTTTATTTAATAATATATATACAGTTTCTTCATCTAAAGATATTTTTACACCATCTACTTCAACAGTGTCTTTATATTCATCCACTTGAAAAGATAACTCTTCTATTAATCTTCCATTTACTTTAACTTTTTTATTTAAAATAAGTTCTTCAGCTTTTCTTCTAGATGCAACTCCACAAGAAGCTATGTATTTATTAATTCTCATATTTACTCCTTTTATTACTTTTAATTTTTTGTCCATAGTAAATACTAATATATGTGGCAACTTTGTACAAGATATATTTTACTTATTATTTATATTTCCTATAAAATAAAAAAATAAACTGCCCAAAAGCAGCTTATTTTCTTATATTTTCTTATAATAATTCTTTATTATAACTCTAAAGACAATAAATCTTCATAACTTTGTCTTTTACAAATCAATTTATCTTCGCCATTGTTAACAAAAACCACAGGATTTTTAGGTATTTTATTATAATTAGATGCCATTGAATATCCATAAGCTCCTGTAGATGTTGTAATCAGTATATCTCCACTTTCTATATCAAATATATTTGTATTTGATATTAATATATCTCCACTCTCACAACATTTTCCTGCTATAGTAACCTTATGGGAACCTTCTTCATTGTTCATTTTATCAACAATAGCACATTCATATCCTGCTTGATAAAGGGAAGGTCTTATATTATCAGTCATTCCACCATCCACACTTACATAAGTTCTTACATCTTTAATTTCTTTTATTGAACCTATAGAGTATAATGTACTTCCTGCATTGGCAACTAAAGATCTTCCCGGTTCTAATATTAATGTAGGTACTTTTATATTTAACTCTTGACATTTTTCATCACATTTTTCTATGATTTTTTCACAAAATTCTTTAATTGATTTTGGTCTATCATTTTCAGTATAATAAACACCTATACCTCCACCAAAGTCAACTTCTTTAATTTCCACATTGTAATCTTCTTTTAATTTTTTTACTAAATTAAGCATTATATCTACTTCTTCCTCATAAGGTGAAACTTCAAAAATTTGTGAACCAATATGAGCATGTATACCCATTAAGTTTACATTTTTATAATCTTTCAATTTTTCCACAGCCATATAAAAATCTCCATTTGTTAAGGCAAATCCAAACTTAGAATCTATTTGACCTGTTTTAATGTATTTATGTGTATGAGCATCTATTCCTGGAGTGACTCTAAAATAAATATTTTGTACTTTATTTTTTTCACAACATAGTTTTTCTAATATATCCAGTTCATAAAAATTATCTACAACAAATATTCCTACTCCTAAATTTACTCCCATTTCAATTTCATCTAATGTTTTATTATTTCCATGAAATAATATTCTTTCCATAGGAAAATTAGCTTTGTGAGCTGTATACAGTTCTCCACCTGATACCACATCTAAATAAATCCCTTCTTCATTTATTAATTGACACATATATTTAGTTAAAAATGCCTTACCTGCATAAGCAATTTTATTTTTATTTTCTTTTACTTTAAAAAATTCTTTATATTCTCTACAATTACCTCTTATTAATTCTTCGTCAAATACATAAAGAGGCGTATTATATTTTTTAGCTAGCTCTTTTGTGCTCACACCTCCAATGTATAGTGTATTATCTTTTATTCCCATAGTCCCATGAAGTTTCATAGTATCCTCCTCTTTTATATATTAAATTCTTTTGCAACTTCTCTAATTGCAACATTTTTATCATCTGAGCTTATTGCACATGTTATTCTAATTTCTGAAGTAGTAATTAATTTTACTGCTATATTGTTGTCACTAAATATTTTAAATACTTTTGCAGCCACACCACTTGTATGTTTCATTCCCAAACCAACTAAGGAAAACTTAGTAATATCTTCATCAATAATTATATTTTCTTTAGATACAAATTTTTCAACAACACTTTCACATTCATTTAAATCATCTTTTGCTATGGTAAATGAAACATTAACTTTTCCATCTTTAGGAGCTGTTTGACTTATCATGTCAACACTCACTCCATTTATAGCTACCTGTTCAAATAATTTCGAAACATCTTCTATTTTTATATCAACTATAGTTATGGCTGCATCATTATCACATGTTGCTAGTCCTGTAATAACTTTATCTTCTAATTTCATATCCTTGCTCCCCCTTATATATGTACCTTCTATATCACTACATGATAAACCTACATATAATTCAATATTATATTTTTGTGCCAACTCCACACTTCTTGAATGCATTACTTGTGCTCCAAGACTTGCAAGTTCTAGCATTTCTTCGTATTCTATTTCTTTTAATTTTTTAGCTTGTGAGTATTTTCTCGGATCTGTAAAGTATATACCATCTACATCTGTATAAATTTCACACACACCATTTAATTTAACTGCTAAAGCTACTGCTGATGTGTCAGATCCCCCTCTACCTAAGGTAGTTATATCTCCTTCATCATTTAAGCCTTGAAATCCTGTAACTATTACTATTTTGCCATTATCTAAACTATCTTCAATTTTACTCACATCAATATCATCTATTAAAGATTTTCCATGTAGTCCACTTGTTTGTATATTTAATTGATATGCATTATAACTTACTGCTTCACATCCCATGGAGTTTAAACTCATGGATAATAAGGATGCTGATATCATCTCTCCAGTAGACATGAGAGCATCTAATTCTCTCTTATCTGGCGATTTACTTATATCTTTAGCCATATTTATAAAATCATCAGTTGTATCTCCCATGGCGGAAACTACTACTACAATTTTAGGATTTTTCTTTTTTCTCTCTACCAACTTACTTGCTATAAGTTTAATTTTATCCGTATTAGATACAGAACTTCCTCCATATTTTTGTACAACTACTTTACTCAATTTTATCCCCCCTGAAAACTCCTTATTAACTTAAGATTTATTAAATCTTTGCTAAAAAATAAAACGCCCAAAGGTATACTTTGGACGTTTTTAATAGCCATAGTAAACCTTGTAGCTCAACACTTTTGAAAAGTGACAGCCTTATACATATTTTGCATAAGTCCAGAAATTTCATATGCCTACGAAATTTCTTCGGCTATAATTCCTTTCTTTGTAAATCGTCGCTCGCCAGCCATTTACAAATACTATTAAGTATAGCGCCTCTACCTTAGGTTTTTTAAAATTTTTGATAATATATTAGTATCACAACATACTTAAATATGCAATAAAATTCACTAAACTATTTATATTTTATAAATAATTAAATAATTTATTCAAAGATGAGTCTAAAAAATATATATTTTCATACTCATTACTTTTATTATACTTTTGTTCTTTTGAAGATATGATTATAATATTAGGTATCATAAAAAAAGGTATAGTGCTATTTTCAATATCTTCATATATATTGTTATATTTTGATAATTTTATTTTTTCATCGTCATATATTTCTATTAGCACTTGTTTCCTAATCCTATTGGGATTTATATACTCAATAAAAATATCATAATTTTTATTTCCCACTTTTGCCTTTCTATAAAATCTAACTATTTCATATCCTGAATTTCTTAATCTTATGGCAATTTCAGATCCTAATAACATTTTGGTCAAATTTTCTTCTCTAACTACATTGCTACCATTTAAATAATATACATAAGAGTTGTCTCTAAAATTAGTATAAGTAATATTACAGGGAAACTTTCTCAAAGTATAATCATTACACATTTTTCTTAACGTTCTTTTAAGGGATTTTTTATTACTTCTTTTTTTATTACTAAATACTTTTCCCACTTGATTTTCTGTGACACATCTCACTCTACTTACCAAATATAAAATATCCTTTTCTAACCCCACCATAGTCAATCTCCTTGAAGCTAATTTACCAAGTTATACTATATTATATTAAAACAACCTACTAAAATTTACAAAAAAAGAGAGATTAGATTTCTCTCTTTTTTTATTATAAATTTATAAATTAACTATTTTTCTTGCTTATCTTTATTATTTTCTTTGTCATTCTTATTTTTATTAGAATCTGTATTTTTACCTATATTTTCATTATCGAATTCAGAAATACTTATAATTTTTGAATCTGTTTTATCGTAAGAAATTCTTACTTTATCACCTACAAGAGTTAAAGGTAGTTTGCTTGATACTTTAGATGTTCCTGTAAAAATCAATTCATTTTTATTTTTTAGTGTAATATAATACGTTGTATTTCCACCTTTAACATCTTGATTAATTCTTTCAACACTTCCTTCAATTGTCTCTAATTCTTCACTATTACTTATTTGTAAATCATTTCCGTCAGATTCTAAAACTTCTTTGTAATTTTTATAAGCTTCTTCTTTTGTTTCCCCTAAACCTATCACATTATAATCTTCCACTGAAACAAAGGCAACTTGTTTTACAAGCCCTGCTTTATCTTTTAATCCTAGTACATATGTTGGTTTTCCAAGAATATTATACATAACAGGGAAAGTTGCTTCATATCCTTTTTCTTGTACTTTACCTTCTGCTGTGGACATGGCTGCAGTTTCTGTAGCACCAGTTTGCATATATAGCTTAGATTCCTTTGTTCTAGAATCAACTAGCATAAATCCTACTGTGGATTCATCTCCTCCTGCAGAAGTTATTCCTGTATACCAATAAGATTTTCCATCTTTGCCATACACTAAAGAAGTTCCATCAGATGGAAGAAGCACTCCTTCTTCTGAAATAACAGAATTTAAAAATCCCTTTACATATAATCCCCAGTCTTTAATTTGATTTGTAACAAAGCTTTCTGGTTGAATTCTATCAACCCAACTAGGTGTATCTTTTATAGAGTAAATATTTACTTCTCCACTTTGTGCATCTACTACTGCTGTTCCAACGGCATTGGCACCACCATAACCTATGGCATGGTCGTATAAACTAACCACCCAGTATGGATTTCCATCATCATCAATTTCAAAATTGAATTCCGTCATACCATAGCCCATTCCACCATGTAAATAAACATGTCTATGTAAATCTTGTAAGAAGTATGCCTCTTCTTGATATACTATTTTTAATTGTTTTCCATTTATATTTTGTACAAGTCTTACATCTTGTGAGTTTGTAGCTGAAACCATTATGTATCCATTAGTTCCATCGAGATTTGTAATCCATTTTATCATATCTCTATGAACAAGAGGCGCTACCCAGTATAATTCACCTTTTACACTTTGAATTGAGTATTCTCCTACTTTTGATACACTTCCTATGGCAGGTATTTCACCAAGTTTTTTGTCTCCTAGTTTCATTGCCATACTTTTGTCTACTATTCTTATTTTATCCACACTCACGGCACTTACATCTTCCGTAAATACACTTTCTTCTACTTTTCCAAGTAAGTTTCTGTATGAACTTGCTCTAAATATAGGTGATGTTATAAAAAAGGGAATAATTATAACTATTATTAATAATAATGCAGCTATTAAAAAGTTATTTTTCGCCATTTTAGAGGCTTTATCACCTCTATCTAACATCATATCTAGTATTCCAGCTAAAACAAAGAATAAAATTAATGTTGTAAAACCTGAAGTAAAGTCTAGTCTAAGTACAGGAAGCTTAATAAAGGCATATATAGCCACAATTATAAAAGCAATTCCATATGATTTGAATATTTTTTTCATTTTTGCTCCTTTCATTTTACCTATTATTTACATTATAGCCTTTTTTTACATTTTTACCTTTACATTTCTAAATAATATATAAAATAAAAATTACCATATTAGTATATGGTAATTTTTAGCAACTTACGTGACTTAATATATTTGGCTTATTTTGTTGTGAATTGTAATTACAAAGTAAGCCTTCATACTCTAATTTAAGGTTTTTATTATTGTAAAAATCTTCAGGCTTAGTTAACGCTGGGGATTTGTCAATTATATAAATATCACTTTTATATAGCATATCAGCTACAAAATGTGAACATACATATCTGTATTCTTTCTCCCTAGCTTTATTAAAAGATAAATAAACTAAAGCTTTAACATCATAATTATATTTTGTTTTATTATTATTTACCCTCATAATGTTTTGCACTAATTTTTCATAATTATCATAAGTAACTTCTAAAGAATATACTCTGCATAGTGCATTTTGCTTTATTTCGTATAATCCTTCATTAATATTTTCCTCAACAAATCCTGCAAATAATGGAGTTTTAGGATTTAATCTACCAAAAGAATACATTGGTGATAAATTTTCATTTAAAGATAAAGATATATGAGCATAAGGGCTTTTACTAATTTTTCTAATTAAGAAAGAAAGTACTGTCCCTGTATAAGTTGTTACGATATAAATCTTTCTCATATTGCACCCCCAATCCTTATCTTTCCATTCTATCACAATATAATTATTTCTTCAACTCTATTAAACTTTGTGTTATTATTTGAAAATTTTCTCCTTGGCTGTCAATTAAACCAACACCTTTAATATTACCTTCTTCATCTATTATAAATATATTGCAGCTATTTCTAACTTCGATTTCAACTGTTTTTTCATTATTTATAATATCTTTTGATAGTACTTCTCCCATGATATTAATTTGTTTCACTATTATGCTCAGTAACTGATTTGATGATGTAGCTAAATTAGATTCAATTAATAATTCTATCTTATTATCAATTTTCTCAATTTCACTTTTTAAGTTTTCTAATATATTTAAGTCATCAATAGTTGATACATGTATTGTTTTAGTGTAAATATTTTTATTTTCAATGTTTATTAGCACATCTATATCTCCTTTGTTGGAAATCATAGATGTAATTAATATACTTTTATTATCAGTACTTAAAAAAGCCCTACAGTTTGTAGTCTTGCTGATAACTATTTTATATTGACCTTCTTCAGGTGTTTTAGATACTGCTTTTAATAAAGATTTGCCTTTATAAATATTTATCTGTGCACTTGGATTGTTATTTTCTATTGATTCTTTATCAATAGTAACCATAAACTCATCACTTACAATAGCTTTTTGTGTACTTCTGTTTATACTTGTTGTAAAAGCGTTGCTAATTATATCCATTATAATCACCACCTAAGTAAACAACTTACCATTATTAGAATTTATTACAATTGATTTGGATACTCCACATTGAGATGTAGCTGTAATAATAGCAGATCCATCACCTTTATATACACAAAGGCCACCATGAACAGATACTTTAGATTCATCACTTGATTTCCATGTTAATGATTTATTAATACAATTATCATTAAAAGTTGGTCTTATTACACAGTTATTATCATTAAAATCAGTAGCAGTAATAACAAAATCAGAACTATTAAAAACTATATTTTCAGTGCTTAGAGGATAATATTTAACCCAATCTACATATTGAGTTATTTCAGTTGTACTACTATCAGGACTACCTCCACTAGCACCTACTGCTTGATTTAATAATATATAGTGAGGTATATGAAATGCTCTATTTGTAGTAGCACCAGTTGTAGATAATACATTGCCGTCAATAGTAAATGTTAAACTACCATCTGTTTTCCATTCCATGGCAAATATATGCCAATCATCTATTTTATAGTTATCATACCATACACGCCCGCTTTCTTCTCTTTCATTGAAGAATGTTCCGCAAGTTAATTTTTTATTATAAAATTCAACTATATCAAATTCTCCACAATAAGCCCACCATTCTCCTAAAGTATCAGGACTTGTATTTTCTTTATATCCAAATTCAAAGCTATCTCCTAATGTCCAAAAAGCTCCAAAGGCTCCATTCAAATTACACATTTTTATTCTTGCTTCTATTTTTCCATACATAAAGGCAAAGTGTCCATGGGAAATTATAGACGAAGATGTCCATGAACCATCACTGGCCTTTTTAGCTTTTAGAGCTAATATGCCGTCATTAATCTGTGCATTAGTCTTTGTGTATCTTTGAGTTTCACCATTTCTTACATAACCCAACTCATATGACCATTTATTTTTATCAATAGTATCTGATTTAAAATCATCTAAAATATATGCTCCATTTATATCAAGCAGTTCTTGTGATATATTTTCTTGATTAACCTTTAGTTTAAAAAAAGTTTTATCACTATTTCCCCTACTATCCGTAACTTTAACAGCCATATTATAACTATCTACCTTTGAATTGGCATCATGCAAATATTTATAATTTGTTCCATCTGAAATAATTTCAGAAGTTTTATCATAAAATATATTTCCTCCATCCCATGCAAATTCATGTTTTATAGCAGGTATATTAGTACTGTACGATATATAAAATCTTTGTTTTTCCTCGACAGTTATATCATAAATATTATTTATCAGTATTTTTTCTTCATCTAAAGAATCTTTATACGTCACTCTTAATGTACAATTATTGTAAACTCCATTTTCCCAATGGGATACATCAAAAGTAGCCAAATTTGAAGTATATGATATAGCACTTATATAAGTTTCACCATCTTTGCTTAGCTCAACATTAGTTATATTTGATACATCAGTTGTAAAATTCACTGTAAGTTGAGAAGTCTGCGTTGATGGACTCTTTAGTATTTTTATACTTGCCATTAAATCACCTTCCTTATCATACTCACCTTTCGTCATTATCATATTTTGTTATTATACTTATTTAATAATATAATTTACTATGAATAAAAATTACTTTTTTAAAGTATTAATATGTATAAAAAAATCAATTATATATAAAGTATTTTGTGATGAATGATATATACTTAGTGAAATATGAGCTAAGATAATGTATAATAAGTATAATATTATACAATAATGTTAAATATAGTACTTTATTTTTTTTTAATATTGAATTAAAATTAATATTATGATTATGATAAAAACTTGTTATATATTAATAATTAATAAAATGAATTGAGAGGTAAGAAATATGTCAAATGAAATAATTTCAAATAATTTTATAAAGAATATAATAGTTGACGATTTAGAGACTGGTAAACACGATCATATAATTACTCGTTTCCCACCTGAACCAAATGGATACTTACATATTGGACATGCTAAAAGTATATGCTTAAACTTCGGTTTAGCAAAAGAATTTAAGGGAACAGTTAATATGAGATTTGATGATACAAATCCCCTTAAAGAAGATGAAGAATATGTTAACTCAATAAAAGAAGATGTTCAATGGTTAGGATTTAAATGGAATAATTTATACTTTGCATCTGATTATTTTGATGAAATGTACAAAAGAGCTGTACTTTTAATAAAAAAAGGTAAAGCATACGTAGATGATTTATCTGCAGATGAAATAAGAGAAACTCGTGGTACTCTTCATGCACCAGGAGTTGAGAGTCCATACAGAAATAGATCTGTTGAAGAAAACTTAGATTTATTCGAAAGAATGAAAAATGGAGAATTTGCAAACGGACAAAAAGTTTTAAGAGCTAAAATAGATATGGCTTCTCCTAACATAAACTTTAGAGACCCTGTAATATACAGAATTGCTCATTCTACTCACCACAACACTGGAGATAAATGGTGTATATATCCAATGTACTCATTTGCTCATCCTCTAGAAGATGCCATAGAAGGAATAACTCACTCTATATGTACTCTAGAGTTTGAAGACCAAAGACCACTTTATGATTGGGTTGTTAGAGAATGTGAAATGGAAAGTGTTCCAAGACAAATCGAGTTTGCAAGACTTAACCTTACAAACACTTTAATGAGTAAAAGAAAGCTTAAATTATTAGTTGACGAAAATATAGTTGATGGATGGGATGACCCTCGTATGCCTACTATATCAGGTGTAAGAAGAAGAGGTTATACTCCAGAATCTATACGTAACTTCTGTGCAGAAATAGGTGTATCAAAAGCTGATTCTACAGTAGATAGCCAATTATTAGAACACTTCTTAAGAGAAGATTTACAACCAAAAGCACCTCTTGCTATGGCTGTTTTAAATCCTCTTAAATTAGTTATAACAAACTATCCTGAAGATTCTAGTGAAATGATAGAACTTGAAAACATAGCTAAAAATGAAGAAGCTGGTAAAAGAGAAGTTCCTTTCAGTAGAGAGCTTTACATAGAAAGAGACGACTTCATGGAAGAACCAATTCCAAAATACAGAAGATTCTTCCCAGGAAATGAAGTTAGATTAAAAGGTGCTTACTTTGTTAAATGTACTGATGTAATAAAAGATGAAAATGGAAACGTAGTGGAAATCCACGGAACTTATGATCCAGAAACTAAATCAGGTTCAGGATTTACTGGACGTAAAGTTAAAGGAACTGTACACTGGGTAGATGCTAAAACTGCTGTTCCTGCTCAATTTAGATTATTTGAGCCATTAATATTAGATGATGCTCCAGAAAATGAAGGAAAGCACTTCTTAGATCAAATAAATCCAAATTCATTAACTATACAAGAAGGATTTATTGAACCGACTGCTATAAAAGATGCTAAGTCTTTAGACAAATTCCAATTTGTTAGAAATGGATTCTTCTCAGTAGATACTAAATACACTACTGATGAAAAATTAGTATTTAACAGAATAGTTCCACTTAAGAGCTCATTTAAACCAAATAAAAAATAATTTTACAAAAAGACTAGAAAAATCTAGTCTTTTTTGATAAGTTTTTAAAGAAAAAAAGCACCATTTTGGGGATTTCAGTCTCCAAATTAGTGCTTTTCCAGAACAAAGTTTTTAATTAAGTTCTTACCTCAATTCATCAAATATAGTTTGCAAGCTAGTCACATTTTTAGTACCTGGGTATCAAATCTTAACCATCTGCACGATAGTAGCCGAGGTTTCTAGTATCTTCATTATATTCAATGGATGTCAAAAAACATCAAGTATTATCTAAAATTCCCAAGTAAATTAAGAACACACATATTCTTAATAAATTTTAGATTTGGCTGGTCTTTAATCAACCTTGTTTATATATTAACCAAAAGTAAAAATTATATGTAATTTCTTTAAGTTTTTTAATTAAATTTTAATATCCTAATAATTCTATTCCATCTTTAATACATTCTATCTCTAGTGGAAAATCTGGTCCTTTTTCTCCATCTATATCTGTATTTAAATTATCTTTGCAATCTATTTTGAGCTTGTTAGTTTTAAAATATAAAATTTCATCTTTGTTGTAGCCCTCTAAGTGTTCCCCTTTTAATATATTTATAAGAAGCGGCAACATATTTGGAAGTAATATTTTTTTGACAATTATAACATCAAGAAGACCATCATCAATTTCAGCTTTATAAGCAAGATTAATATTTCCAGCTGTTTTTCCATTAAATATAAGCATTAAATACATATCTCCATTGTAATTTATCTCACTTGAATTTACTTCTATACTAAATTTTCTCATATATAAAGCTTCTTCAATTCCTTTTAAATAATAAGAAACTTTTCCCATGGAATTTTTAAATTCTGGATTTATTTTTTGAGATACATC
>OGRO01001872.1_pt1 | contig 17520 bp, 9 predicted proteins | sample 1553451 | NCBI WGS metagenome assembly OGRO01 (sample SAMEA2580021, study PRJEB22360) | human gut metagenome
TGATGAGGCTGCACTTTACGAGCTTTTAAGGGGAGAAAATCTGTTTTTGATTTCCTGCCGTCTGGCACAAAAGGAGAAAAAAAATACATATCATCTTACTCCAAGGCAGCTTTCTGAGTTCTGTAGGCAGCTTGGAACTTTGCTTGGCGCAGGTGTTCCGCTTGTGAGGGCTCTTAATCTGATGCAGGCAGAGGAGACGATTAAGCCAAAACAAAAGGCAATATATGAAAATATGATTAGAAGTGTCCGTCGTGGAAATTCATTTGCTGATACGATGAAGGATCAGGGAGATGCCTTTCCAGAGCTGCTCATAAATATGTTTCGCGCAGCACAGGAGTCAGGACGTATGGATCAGACAGCACTTAGAATGGCAGAGCATTATCAAAAGGAGTATCGTTTAAGTGCAAAGATTAAGAGCGCTACGCTGTATCCAAAGATTTTGTGCGGAGTAATTGTTGTGGTTGTCATGATTTTATTTTGCTATATTATGCCAAAATTTATGGATGTGTTTGCTAATTTGGAGTTGCCAGCTGTGACAGTGGCACTGATGGCTGCATCTGGTTTTATGAAGAGAAACTGGCTGTGGGTATTGTTTGGCATTGTTGTTTTATATGTGATTGCAAAAGCAGTGCTTGAGCTTCCGCAGATTCGTTTAGAGGTGGATCGAATTAAGTTAAAGATTCCTAAAATTGGCATTTTGATTCAGACGATTTATACAGCGCGTTTTGCAAGAACACTTTGTTCTCTTTACACAAGCGGTCTGCCTATTGTGACAGCGCTTCAGGTGAGCAAAGATACGATTGGAAATCGTTATCTGGAATCGCAATTTGATGAAACAATTGCTATGGTGAGGCGTGGAGAGTCCTTGTCAGATGCTCTGGCACATATTGATGGCTTTCATAAAAAGCTGGCAGGAAATGTAGCGATTGGTGAGGAGACAGGAAGTCTTGATACCATGCTTATCTCAGCGGCTGACAATTTTGAGTATGAATCTGAGCAGGCAATCTCACGTCTGATTAGCTTTTTAGAACCGGCAATGATTATTGTGATGGCAGTAATTGTCGGAATGATTATGATTGCTGTGATGCTTCCGTTGTTAAATATGTATGCAGAGATTGAGGCAAGTGGAACGATGTAAGGAGAAAAGAGGATGGAGCTTTCAGTATATATTTCAAATGAACGAATAGAAATCGTGGCCGGAACAGGGTCAAAATCAAAGGCAAAGATTAAAAAAGTATATAGTCTGGCAGTCCCAGAGGGGACGATTATGAATGGTATCATTACAGGAGAACAGCGATTACAGGAGAGACTTGAACAGATTTGGAATCGTTATTCACTTCCAAGAAAAGGAATTTGCCTTGTAATTGATTCAGGAAAGATTATGACAAAAATGCTTGAAGTTCCTTATATGAAGGATAAGGAGCTGATTTCCTGCATTAATAAGGAGTTTGCAGACGGAGAGAAGACTGATCTTGTAACTGATTATTTCCCGTTCCCAAAGAATAGTCCATATGAAATGAATCATATTTTTTGCGCAGCATTGGAAAAAAGTGTAATTGAAAGCTATTTATCCTTGTTTTCTGATCTTAAGCTGAAGGTAAAACGAATCAGCATTGGTCTTGGATGTCTTTTAAGAGCAGTGACGGCAACTGGAATGTTTGCCTATGAGACATGCGTGTTTATGCTGGTACAGGGAAGCACTACGATTAGTGTATTATTTGAAAATGGAAATTATATTTACAGCCGCAGAAACCGTATGTTAAATGATCAGGGAAGCGCTGAATGGATCGAGGAATTGGGACAGATCGCAGACGGAATACGTCAGTTTTACAGACAGCGTCACAGCAGCTATACACTAGACAGTATATATCTGGCTGGTATAGCAGGAGGCAGTGATGACGTGGTAAAAGAGCTTGATACATATATGCAGGAGTATGGCATCAGGGCGAAGGCACCAGGTATGATTCAAGGAATTTCGTTTGTAAAAACAGCAGTAAGTGATCACGGAGAAATTAATGCAGAGCCGGCATCTTACATTTATGGAATCGGAAATCTGCTTTTGTAAAAGCTGCGAAAGGTGGAGAAAATGGAGAAGCATCAGACAGAAAAGATAAGAAAGATAAAAGCGATTCCGGATCGAAGGATTGATTTTTACTATCGGCTGTTAAATGGTCCAGAGCAGTTAAAAAGAAGAAAGAAGCAAAGAATAACAGCGGCACTTGTGATAGCAGCATTTCTGGCAGCCGGACATGTGATTGGTGTTTTAAAGCATAGTGAAAAAGAATATCAAAAAACAATTGCTAAGCTAGAAGCGTTTTTAGAGGATGAAACGAATCAGGCAGCTGATAAGAGTGCACAAAAGCTTGGAGATCAGGTGGAAAAGCAGGACAACATGATTTCTGATATGGAAAATGCAAAAGCCAATATATATTCTTATCCTCTTGTGACAAGTGATGTGTTCAAAACGCTTGAGGATTGCTGTCCGGATAAAGTATTAATTACAATAACAGGATACAATTGTGCAACAGGAGAGCTGCAGTTTGACGCAGTAGCACCAGAAGTTACCGATGTTTCAGAAGTTATTGAGATATGGAAGACACTTGATATTTTCCAGGGCGTCTATTTTACAGGATATACGCAGAATCAGGCACAGGATGGTTATACCGTGAAGGTTGTCTGTATTTTAAGTGAACATGCAGGAAGGCAGGCCGCAGATGAAAATTGATTTTACAGTGACAAAACGAGATAAAAATTTATTAGCAGGTCTGGCAGTCTGTGCAGCAGTTTTTTGCTTTTACTGGTTTGGTGTGAAGCCGCAGATGGATTGCCTTGATAAGCTGGAAGTGCAGCAGGAGGCGTTAGAAATGCAGCAGCTTCAGATGCAGGTACATATAGCGGCTCTTCCTGTGGATGAAAAACGTGATGAGGAGCAAAAAAAGCAGCTGGCAGAATTAGAAAGTCATTTCTTTCCATATCAGACTAATGAAGAACTTAATCGTTATCTGACAGATGTGTTTGTGAGTGAGGGGATGATTATGCAGGATTCAACGCTTCGCGCCGGACAGCTTGATGAGATTACACCTTACAGCTTAAGTGAACGTACGGCGCTTTTGAAGAAAAATGAACAGGCTAAACAGACACAGACAGGTATTAATGCATCTGCAGACTCAAAGAAGGATGAGATAGATACAAAGACAGAGTATGTCTACAGTGCTCAGGCAGATTATACGGCAATAGGCACAAAAAATCAGGCACTTGCTGTTTTAGATCAGCTTTCAGAAAAGGAAGGGGTCAGAATAGTATCTTTTTCAATAAGTGATGCAGCAGTTAAGACAACAAATAATGGACAGGATGTTCTTCAGGCAGGAAAGCGTCTGGAGGTCAGCATGATGATTTATATGACACGAGGCAGCAGCGATGGCAAATGAAAAAAATATACGAATTGGTGATGTGTTACTTCAGGCCGGCTACATCAATCAGGACGAGCTTGATGAGGCACTAGAGTATCAGAAAAATAATAAAGGCATTCGTCTTGGTGAGGCATTGATTAAGCTTGGCTTTATCACAGAGCACCAGCAGTTAGAAGCACTTTCAGCGCGTCTTGGACAGCGCTATGTAAAGATTGATAGAATTATGGTACAGACAGAGGCGGTAGCAATGATACCAGTCCAGCTTGCAAAGAAATATCATATGCTTGCTGTGCAGTACCAGGATAATAATCTTACAATTGTATTGAATGATCCTCTTGATTATTATGGAATTGAGGATATTCGCCAGACTACCGGCATGAACCTTGAAATTTGGCTGACAGAGCTTTTGCCTTTAAATCAGGCAATTGAATACTATTATTCAGAAATCGAGGCAAAAAAGGCCGCCAGCTCAGCAAATGAGATGGCAAGAGAACGTGAGCAGGCACTTGAGGTTGATGCTGATGAGGGAGATTCTGATGCACCGGTTATTAAGCTTCTTGACAACTTGCTTGCACGCGCATTTAGCATGAATGCGTCTGATATTCATATTGAGCCGTTTGAGGAGAAAACATCTGTCAGAATACGTGTAGATGGTCAGCTTCTTGATTATGTCGTGCTGCAAAAGAGTCTTCATCAAAATCTGATTGCCCGCGTAAAGATTTTAGGACAGATGGATATTGCAGAGAAAAGACTTCCGCAGGACGGTCATTTTCGGACAAGAATCGCAAACCGCGATGTCAATATTCGTACATCAGTGATTCCGACTGTATTTGGAGAAAAGGCCGTGCTTCGTCTTTTAGCTTCTGGAAATATGGTGGCAGATGCCGAGACGTTTGGCATGAATCAGGCACATTTTGAACAGTTTAGCAAAATGCTTGAGGCACCAAATGGCATGATCTACATTACAGGTCCGACAGGTTCCGGAAAAACAACAACACTTTATATGGCACTTCAAAAGCTTAGTAACCGCAAGGTGAATATCGCAACAATTGAGGATCCGGTAGAGTGGAATATTCCGCGTGTCAATCAGTGCCAGGTAAATACTGTTGCGGGGCTGACATTTGAGCGCGGACTGCGTTCTCTTCTTCGTCAAGACCCGGATATTATTATGGTCGGAGAGACAAGAGACGAGGAGACGGCAGCCATTTCAGTACGTGCTGCAATTACGGGTCATCTTGTATTTTCAACACTTCATACAAATGATGCAGTGTCGTCAATTATTCGTCTGATTGATATGGGAGTTGAGCCATATATGGTTGCAAACTCACTTGTCGGTTTAGTGGCACAGCGTCTTGTACGTGTTGTCTGTCCGGAGTGTGGTTACTGGGATGAGCCGACAGAGCAGGAAAAAGCTTTTATAGGGCCAAAGATTACGCGCGTGCGCCGCGCACAGGGATGTAACAGCTGCAGCCATACTGGATATGTCGGAAGACGTGCAATCCATGAGATTCTCTGCGTGGACAATCAGATGCGAAGAATGATTACACAGAGAACTCCTATGGAGGAGCTTAGAAGCTATGCGACGCATTATCTTGGCATGGAGTCGCTAACTGATGAGGCTCTTAAGCTTGTAGCGGATGGTACAACTACTGTCGAGGAGCTTAAGAAGGTGGCATACTATATTTAAAGGAGCTGTATATGATAGAAAAAATGATACGTGAGGCCAGAAGCCAGCGTGCCTCTGATATTCATATAAGCGAAGGACAGGCAGTGTATCTTCGCATTGATGGAAAGCTCATAAAGAGTGACTTAGAGCTGTCAGATGAGATGACGCGAAAGCTTATTTTGTCTCTTCTTACAAAAGAAAGACAGGAAAGCATCTGGCGTGGAGAGGATGCAGATTTTGCACTTGAAACATCAGATGGAAACCGTCAGAGAGTCAATGTATTTTGTCAGCAAGGACGCCTCGCGGCAGCAATTCGTCTGCTTAACGCAAAAGTACCTACACTATCTCAGCTTCATCTGCCGCCAGTGCTTCAAAATCTCGCAAATGAGCCTAGAGGATTAATTTTAGTGACAGGACCTACTGGTTCAGGAAAGTCAACAACGCTTGCGGCAATGGTTGATTATATCAATCACACACGTGCAGATCATATTTTAACGATTGAAGATCCGATTGAATATGTGTACGAACAGGATCAGGCTGTGATTCATCAAAGAGAAGTGGGCAAGGATGTTTGTTCTTTTGCGGGAGCACTTCGCTCTGCACTTCGAGAGGATCCAGATGTTATTCTTGTCGGAGAGATGCGTGATTATGAGACGATTTCAGCAGCTGTAACGGCTGCAGAGACTGGTCATCTTGTGCTGTCAACACTTCATACGACAGGGGCAGCTAAGACAGTAGACCGTATTATAGATGTGTGTCCGGTACAGGCACAAAACCAGATTCGTATTCAGCTGGCAGGCGTATTAAAGGGTGTTGTGACGCAGTGCCTTGTTCCGCTTATAGACGGCGGCCGAATAGCGGCAACAGAAGTTCTAACAGGAACAGATGCAGTGCTAAGTCAGATACGTGAAGGAAAAACGCATCAGCTTGGAAGCGTAATGCAGTCAGGCGCAGCAGCAGGTATGCATACGCTTGACTATGATCTGGCAAAGCTTGTTTCACGTGGGCTGATTGAGAAAAAAACAGCGCTCAAATACGCACAGGATAAAAGAGAGCTGGAGCAGTGTATATTTTAAGCAGCAAATTTAAACGATAAGACAGCTTGGGAGGTTTGATTTTGATCAGAAATATCTTACAGCGAATCAAAGAAAGCAAGGGAGGCTTTACACTGGTAGAGCTTATGGTGACGATGGTGCTTGTTGGCATATTGCTTGGCGCATCGGCAGCAGGCATTTTTTATTACCAGAAGTGGTCGGTATGGCAGCGTCAGGAACACTATGCCCGTACGCTGTTTTTAGCGGCGCAGTCAGGCATGACACAGTATAGCACTGATAAGCATCTTGAGGCGTTTGATAAGGAAGCACAAACCTCTGCACAGGCAATTGTAAGACAAAACAAGCTTTTGGTTCCAATTACTGATGAAAACGGACAAGTGGTAAATGTATCAACGATCTGGAAAAACGATGATGGACAGACCACTTCGAACTTGTACTATGTGACAGGAACGCCAGCTGATTATAAAGCCTACAAAAATGGCAGTGCTGATGCTTCACATACGCTTTTGTATGATATTTTTGATGCTTACCTTTATGACAAAACATTGCTGGCAAATGGCTGTGTGAGTGTGGAGTTTGATGCACGAGACGGACTTGTCTACTCTGTTTTGTATAGTGATCGCGTGGAAGCACTTTCCTACACGGGCTGTACAAGCACGATGGCAAATATTGTAAACCGTTCCAAAGAAAACAGAAAGGGAAGCGGAAGTGACAATTCTACAGGTCTTTGCTTTGGCTATTATGGAGCAGATTCCTTGTCAAAGGCAGCTGATACAGCGACTAAAGTTAAGGTTTTAAATGCATCTTTACATAATGAAGAGACTTTAAATCTGACATGGAAGCTTTCAGAGGGAGAGACGGCAGTTTCCCTGATGAATTATCAGGTAATGATATGTGATGCAAAGACGAATGAGGAACTTCTTGAGATTTCTTTTAATAACGCATCTTTAAGCGGACAAAAAACAGAAGAAGGTTATTATTACAGTATACCATCTGAGTCGGCAGAAGATGAGTTAAAGGTGGTTGCGGCAGAAGTGACGAGCTTTGCAGGAAAAAAAGAAGAAAAGCTTGGTACATATCCATTTCTTGCATATATAGATGAAGAGCTAAACGTCACGCTCGTGCTTGATGCAGTTGATTTAAGTGCAACACAGGCTGCCTATGAGACATACAGAAGAACAGGCGAGCCAGGTGAGCTTATGAATACGCTTAGTCTGCATCGTTTTGGACTGGAACAATATGGTGTTGATGAAATCAGCTGTATTGTGCAGGGCGGCGGATCAGGCTATCAAATTACAGGGCGCAGACAAAGCAATTCTGAGCTTATGTATTTTGCGCGTGAGGATGGCGAAGATACTGATGAGGACCTTGGTACATCGTATGAAATTCAAAACGCAAGACATCTTTATAACATCCGTTTTGCAGAAATGATTACGGATGCAGCTGTCTATGCAGCAGAGAAAGATGAAAAAAGCGAAAATACATATATCGTTTCAAGAGACTTTGCCTGGGGCTATGAAAAAGAAGATGACGAGAGTGATGAGACATTGCAAGAGTCAGATTCAATTTTGGCGAAGGGAATGGTCTATCAAAACGGACTTCCGGTAAAAGAGGCAGAAACAGCATTTCCTATGATTACGCAGCTTAGAGAGGGAAGCAGTCTTGGCTCTAAGGACGGCGATGAAGTTTACACGATTGACTATCTTACATTGTCAGATACAGCAAATATGGGAACAGGAAGTTCAAGCCGCTGGTATCCGCAGGGCGATGGTACAGCATTTGTACTGGAAAATTTAGGTACGATTCATGATCTTTGCCTTGATCATGTGTCAGTTACTGGTGATCAGAATACGGCAGCAGTTTGTGCTTATAATGGCGGAACGCTGGAAAATCTGACAGTTGCAGGAAGCATTGGAGCAAAAGATTTTGCAGCTGGTATTTTTGCAGCATCACTTCCAATGAAGGAGGAAGATGAGACACTTTCAAAGCTTGTCAATCATGCAAAGGTTACAGCAGACGGGACAGCCGCAGGAATTGTGGCACAGACAAAAGAAAAAGTTTTATTGGAAGATTGTGTTAACACAGGAGTAATAGAGGCAGCTGTGGCAGCAGGAATCACAACAGCAGAATGCGAAAATCTGGTTCTGATGCGCTGTCAGAATTATGCACCGATAATTTCCTCTGACAACGAGTCATATGGCATTACGAGTAATTTAACAGCAAATTTGACTGATTGTGTCGGCGTGAGTGAAAACGTTTATCCAATTGCAGCAGATGCAAATGAAAGTGAAAACTGCCTGTATTTCATATCAGGAGGAGAAAAACTTGAAGATGCGTTGTTAGCTGATATATGTGATATTTCACTTACAATAGGCGAGACAGATGCAAATGGCTCTTACAGAGAGTATCCATTTGTGGAAGCATCAGAAGAACAGCTTCAAAATCTGATTAAACATCAGTCGGTAGATGTTCCTGTTTTTCCATCATCCTCATTTGATATAAAAGAGCAGCGCTGTCCTATTTATACGGCTTTTTTGAATGGCACATGCAAGCTGTCCGATGTGACGCTTACATGGCTTAATGAAGGGACATATAAGTTTGATGTGCTGTACGCAGATGCAGAGGACGGTGTCTGGAAGGAACTTGCCGCAGGTTTGCAGGCAGCAGGCAAGGATGCTGATGATGGTGGTACAGTTTCTGTGAAAGCACCTGACGCAGTAGAGGCAAGTGCGCTCAAAATCATAGTGACAGGTGCGACAGATGGATGTGACGTAGCACTAGGAAGCATCGAGGCAGCAGGAATCTGGAACAAAGAAGGCGTAAAGGTTGCCTGCGAATCAGATAATTCAAACAATAACGAAGACCAAAAAGAAAATCAAAAAGAAAATACAGATGATAATAAGTCAGAAAAGGAGCAAAAAACACCAGGTATCGGAACTGAGCTGTATGTTTATAAAGAAGATGAACTTACAGAAGAAGATCAGGCAGAAATTTACACAAAGTGGACGGCTTTTGCGGGAAGCTTGTCTGTCTCACCTCTTCTTTTAAATACAGAAGAAGCAAAGACAGATGAGGACAGCGAAAATATACGTATACGTGTATGGGAAAAGCTAAGCAGTGAGTTGACAGATCTTACAGTATTCGATAAGTCAGAGCCAAAGCCTGGTATTCCAGGCGGAATCACATTTACAAAGGAGAACGGATCATGGATGATTCGTTTTTGGCCAGGTCTTTTTGCCGAATACTATGAGTATGAAGTTGAGTATGAAACATATGAAAGAGACAGTAATAATCAGCCTGTTCTGGAAAACGGTCTTTTAAAGCAGATTAAAATTGGAAGTAAGAATGGAGAGATAACAGATAATTTCTTAGAACTGCCAGATGAATTAGAGGGACAAAAGGTTGACGCTGTTGTATTTCATGTAAGAGCCGTCAATAAAGAGGGAACGTCTGAGTGGAGTACTGCGCAGGCGGCAGACGAAAGAATACAGCTGCCAGCTTTGTCATATCATCTGAGGCTTTGCAGCGAAAACACTAGTGTGTCAGATAATGAAGATAAGACAGCTTTGTATGAGATTGTAATTGACAACAAGGATGATTTTACGTCAATTACTGCTGGCGACAGAGAGTTAACAGTGACAGCTGTGTATTCATCAGCCGATTCAGATGAAGAAAAAAGTCAATCATCATCTGTGAAGTTTGGATGGGAAGAGACAGGACATATTGCAGTTACAAGTGAAGAGGCGATTACTATTAATTGTCGTGTGTCGTGTCAAGGTTATAAGAGCTCTACCTATTCAGAAAAAACATTTGATGTGCTGAGTGCAAATACTGTATGTGAAAACGAAGCGGTATTTGATACTTCATTAAAGCCAGACAGAATGTATTCTGGTTTTAAAAACAAGGATGCATCTTTGTATCAGATTTTGGCAGGTCATGCACAAAAGAAGGAAATGGAGATTCAAACAGCGTTAGAGGCTGTTGATGAAGAGCTTCAGGTACCGGTTCAGTATCAGGCAGCAATAAAGAAATGCAGCACAGACAAGATGGAGCAGATGCATTTTGATACAGCTGACTGTACTGAAATGACAGTTGTTGCATATCCTGTTACCTTAATGTCAGGTCAGGTTGAGCTGGGTCATATTGTGTGTCAGGCAAATGGAAGCGAAAGTTGGAGTGCGTCAGAGCTTCTTGCAGCGCAAGTGACAAACGATGGAGTTTCTGCTGCGCCAGAAGATCCTGCGTTTTCATCAGGTGACAGTCTGATTCAGTCAGGAAAAGTTATGGATGGCTATGCGATTTTAGCAGAAGATGATGGCTACAGACTTTATTATTCACCTCTTTTGAAAAATAGCGCATTAATGCAGCACTCATCATCTGACCAGAGTCTGTACGGTGTTTGGCGCTATGAACTTACTCAAGAAGAAAGCGAAATTACACTTCCTGCATTGATTAGCGTAAATAAAAAGACAACAGATGATGACGAGATTGATGCTTCAAATGGCGCGCTTGTCATGTGGGATGCTGAAAGTGAGAAACCAAAGTATGAGGGTACATCATATGAAGTTAACGTTACAGCTTTATCGAAGACAAACGAGGAGACGCTTTTACTATCAAAAGAAGAAATAGCTTCAGATGAAGAAACTTCATATTCGTGTCATGTCAGTGTGCCAGAAGACTGTGTAAGCCTGACTGTGCAGGTAAAAAGAGAAGGCATTACAGACAAAAATGGATTTACAATAAGCAGACCATCAACAAGTACACTTTCTGTGCGTATTAAAGAAGACGAATCAGAGCCAGAGACTGAGACAGAAAGTGAATCAGAAAAGCCATCAGAGACTGAGACAGAAAGCGAGTCAGAGTCGGAAAGTGAGTCTGAGTCAGAAAGCGAATCTGAGTCAGAAAGCGAATCTGAATCGGAGACACCGCCAGAGCCAGAACCTCTTGCAGCACCAGAGCTTTTTATTTCAGACAAAAAGCAGGAATTTTTGTACCCGATTTTTGATCTGGACGAAAATGGAAACTGGAAGGATTCTGGAAGAAAGGCATCTGCATGGCAGGGAAGCATTTATTTTGATGTGGATGCGAATGAAGAAGGATGTGCAGGCTATAAGATCAATGTGCTGTCACTGCTTAAATCAAGGCAAATGACAAGAGATACACTTTTTTATCGCGATGCCTTTTCCTTTGAAATTATAAAGGATGACAGTCAGGCAGGTTTTTATGTTCGCAGTATGCTTTCAACAAAGTCAGGCGGCTACACGATGGAGCAAAATGATACACAGGGTGGTCTTATTGGTGTATATGAGATGTATACAGACCGTTCAAATGGTATCTATACATATCTTATTCCATATTATGTTTCATGTGAAAGTAAGCAGGAAAAGGTCCTTGTATATGCATGGCTAAAGCAGACAAACACGACAGATGAAAATGGAGATATTCTTTCTGCCAGGTTTGAAGTGTTTGTGACAGATGGAGCAGCACCGCTTGGAGAGGCTTACATAGCAGACTCAGATTGTGCTGTAATGAGTGTGCAGGCACTTGCAGAGACAACGACTGCAGAGGGTGAACAAAAGCAGTGGTTAGATTCAGATGTGACAAGCCTTTATCGAGATAAAGGTACAGATGAATTTAAAAAGACACAGAAAGAAAAAGAAAAGATGGAGGATACTTTTTCTGATGCCAATGTAGAGCAATGTGACAATACAGGTTTTGCATATTGTTTTGCACAAGGAACTGGAATTAGTGAATATCTTGTTCAGACTATGCAGCAGCGTGTTACAAGGGAAGGAAAACAAACATGCACATATCGTTTGCTTCCTGTTTATTGGAAATATGATGCAGATGGTGTTCAAAAGAAATACAGTGTCTATTTACCAGAAGACGGTTATGCAGTGCCTTATACTGAGCAAGTCAATGGAAACGAGCCATATCTTTTATACGATCTTTCCATTTGCTTTGCATCGATGGATGAGATTGGCATAAGTGATTGGTCAAAGATTAGTGCAAGCGCACATGACGGTGATAATAAGACATTTGCACTTTCAAAAAATACAAGCCTTGGTCATTTGACAGCGCCAAAGTTTACTGGTTTGGCAGGTGAGAAAGAGAAAGCGTATACGCTTTTAGATCAAACTAATCAGCCTGTGTCAGAGATATTGGCAAAGACAAATGAAATTTCCTGGAGCTTAAACAGCGACTGGGAAAAGGCAGCAGGTTTTGATGCGACACTTTTCTTTAATTGTCAAGATGGTGAGACAAAAGAGATTACCTTTTATTGGAGGGCAGAGGATTGGATAAAGGATCCTGCTGCATGGGAAGCATCATATGGAAGCAGTTTGTTGGAAAAACTGACAGTTTGTGAAGCAAAAGAGGAAGAAACTACTGAGGAAAAAACAGAAGAAAAATCGACAGAAGAAAGCTCTACAGAAGAAAGTTCTATCGAGGAAGCTTCAAGTGAGAAGGCAACAACAGAAAGTGTGTCTAGTGAGCCTTCCACAACTATAGAGGTGACTTCTAAAGAAAGCATATCCTCAGAAGAAACAACGCAGACACAAGAGCAGGAAAGTACAACACCACTGCAAACGCCAGAAGCGACAACACTTTTGCCATCATCAGAAACAGTGCCGACGTCTGCAGCAGAAAGCACAACGCTAGAACAAGTTATAGAAACGCCGATGCAGCAGTCAGAAACATCACTGCTAGAGATACAGCAGACGATTGAGGAGGAATCACCAGCACCAGTGCAAGAGGCAAAGATTGAGCGAAAGAATGTCATTTTGCGCGCAGCAGCACCAAGCTTAAAATCGTTTTTATTTGAGGTAAAAGCTGTACTTACAATAACATCCACTGTTCTTACAGACGGAAGTACACAATATCAGTTTACACTGACAGTTCCAAAAGAAGTACCAGACAAGTATACAGATGCAGAACAAAATAAACTGCAGCTGATGCAGCTTGATCATGTGGAGACAGCAGTTGTACTGCAGGATGAGGACAGCCCATATTATGGACAGATTGATGTAGAAATAATCAGCGAATAAATTAGAAAAAGCTCTCCTAGCTTCAAAATAAGCTAGAGGAGCTTTTTTCTAATTTTACTTTGTCTTTTCCTGAATTTTGGCATGTTCGCGCTCGGCATGCTCTGTCTGGCGTTCCATTTTCAGTTCCCAATGGATCAGGAATGTTAAAAGCGCACGCAGTACAATTACGGCTCCAAGAATACTCAGTTCCTCAATTGTATGGGAGACAACTGTTTTTAAAATCTCGCCTGCCATTTTAAATTCCAGAGACAGTGCCAGTGTTTCAGCCAGATCAATCTTTACTCTTGTATCATCGGAATTGAGACCGGAACGTATAAATTTGACAAATGATTTTATCGTTCCATAGGCGACAATAAAGACGCCGATCAGTTCTAGGATGGGAACAAGATATGAAATGACCACTTCAAGAATAAAATCAAGAAATTCTGCCGACATAAAAAAATCCTCCTGTGTATACTTAACATCAATCATAGTATACATAGGAGGAAATAGCAAATGATTTTTTATTCAAAATGAACATCAATTACCATGACTTCGCTATTTGTTCCAACACGCATGTCGGGTCCGTAGACACCAATGCCGGAAGTGACAAAGCTGTACATGCTGTCAATCATTTTCATGCCCCAGTAATTTTCCCACACAAACGGTTGAACAATCGTCAGTGGGAAAAACTGGCCGGCATGTGTGTGACCAGAAAGAACTATATCAACACCGTGCGCATTGTAATCAGACAGATGATCAGGTTCATGGCTTATCACAAAAAGCGGCATAGATGGATCAAGATTCTTTGTGAGTTCATCAAGAGAAGCACGTTTTTTTGTTCCATTTCCGGTGCGTTTTTCATCAAGACGTCCAGTAAGATAAAAGCTGTTGTCTATTATTGCTGTCTCATCCTCAAGCACGCTAATATTACTTTTTTTAAGAAATTCATACATGCGCGGATCGCGCGGTGCATTTTTTGAAGAAATTGGAAAACCGGCAATCAATGTCTCTGTCACATCATGGTTTCCAAATACGGCATATGTTCCGTAAGTGCTGTTTATCTGTGACAGGAGCATTTCGAGGCGCTCTGGATTATCAAGTGCATCGAAATTATTATCAAAAATATCTCCTGCAATCACAACAATATCAGCATTTTCGGAATTAATTGTATTAACCATGTCCTCAATCTGGGAGCAGCCAACACTGTAGCCAAGATGAAAATCTCCAAGTAAAATCATTCGTAAATCTGTCAGATTGCCGGCACTTTTTTGAATAGTGGCTTTATAGTGGGCGGTAGTCAGCATCTTTGCGTGAAAGCATCCATATACGGTAAAGCTGATACTAAGTAAAATGACAAGAAAGCCAAGTATAGTGCGAAGAAATGCAGAAGACAAAAGATGCTTGCTTGATTTTAAATGACGTGAAGCTAGCTTTAGAAACAGCAAAAAAAGATCAGCTGTGAGAATAAAGAAAATCAGATAAATTAAGAAGCCAATCCAATAATTGCTGAATCGCAAAATCAAGAGCTGATAATCATTTTCAGGAAGAAATTTCCCTAAAAAAATGCTGGCAGCAAAGATTAATATTAGTCCGCACACAATAATGTTAAAGGCGCGGCGCTTTGGAAGATATATCTTTTTTGTCCATCTGCAAAATGACCACATAACGTAGCAGCAGAGGGTTATATAGACAGTTAGCATGAACCATTTTAGCATAGGCGTTACCTTAACCTTTTTTGAGTGATCGTGTTGTGCCGCCATCCTCGAAGGTCACTGGAAGAAGTGTCAGGCTAGGAATCATAGAACGATCCTCTGTTGTGATAATTTCTACACATTTTGCGGCAAGCTGCGGCAGTGGTTGGCACATTGAGGAGACAAAAAGATCTTCTTTTAACCCACCAAATTTGCGGATACCGTCAAAACCAATAAGCTGTACATCTTCTGGGACACGGTATCCTTCCTTTTGCAAAAGCTTCTTGAATAGATAACCGTGATAATCTGTATGACAGAAAACTCCGTCAAAGGAAAGAGAGCCATCTGATTTTTTATGCTTATCAATAAATTGCTTCATCATATCAATGAAATTATCACAATCTTCCATGTCAAGAAAGTCGGGAGTTATATGAAATTTTTTGCAGGCAGCCAAATAGCCATCTTTTCGCTTGTCAGATTCTCCAGGAAAGATAGAATGAAAACGAATGTATACTGGATGGCGACAGCCAAGCTCAAGCAGCTTTTCAATAGCCATCATGCTGCCATTATAATTATCTGACCCAACTCGAGGAATGTTGCGATTTTTAAAGAAGCGGTCGAAGACAACAATCGGAATATCAGGATTGATAAAATTTCCAATATCTGAGTAGGTCAGTGCAACAATTCCGTCAACTTTGTTTTGCGTTGCCAGATTTAAATAAGTAATCTCCTTTTCAGGAATACCATCTGAGCAGCAAAGCATTGTTTTTAAGCCTTTTTTATATAAGGCATCCTCAATGTAATCGGTAAAGGCAGCAAAAAAAGGATTCAGCATGTTGGGAATAATCACGGCAACTAGTCCTGTTTTTTTTGTTTTTAATCCTCGTGCATAGGTATTTATTTCATAGTGGAGGCTGGCAATGGCAGCTTCCCCTTTCTTTTTATATTCCTCGCGCACAGTAATTCCGTTAATAACTTTAGATACGGTGCCAAGTGAAACTCCAGCCTCCTTAGCAACGTCTTTCATAGTGGGCGCGTTTGTTTTTGTCATAAAGATCCTCCTGAAACAAGATATTAATGAATAGTATATCATAATTTATTTATAAATAGTATACCACAAAAATATGAAACGTTATATTGTTACATACGCACAAAAGCAAGACGATAAAATTGAATATACTGCATATAAATGAGAAAAATACAAGGAAAATAGTTGGCAATATGAAAAAACATAACTATAATAAAAATGCAAACATGAAACGTTTCAAGTAACACTCAAAGTAAAAGAAAGAAGGGAAGAGCATGAAGAAGGCAAAACAAGGAGCAGTGCCTGTTCCGAAGAAAAATCTGTGGAAGCAAATCGCAAAGCATTGGGAGTTTTATGTGCTGCTGCTTCCAGGCATCATTCTGACAATTATTTTTAAATATGTTCCAATGTATGGTGTACAGATTGCTTTCCGTGATTACAATCCAGTTGGAGGCTTTTTTGGAAGTCCGTGGGTAGGATTGAAATGGTTTGAGCGTTTCTTTAATAATTATAACAGTATGCGAATGATTAAAAATACGGTAGTGTTGAGTCTTTACAGTATTTTGTGGACATTTCCAATTCCGATCATACTGGCACTTTTAATCAATCAGGTGAAGTGGAAAAAGTTCCAGCGTGTTTCGCAGACGATACTCTATGCACCTCATTTTATTTCAACAATGATCCTGTGTGGTATGCTTCGTATTTTCCTTTCTCCATATGGAGGACTGATCAGTACAATCATTCAGGCATTCGGCGGAAAAGCAACTAACTTAATTGACTCTGCAACTGCATTTCGTACCATCTACATTTCATCTAGTGTATGGCAGGACGCAGGTTGGGGAACAATCATTTACATTGCAACATTATCAAGCGTAGATGCGTCATTACATGAAGCTGCAAGAGTGGATGGTGCGACACCGCTTCAGAGAATCTTCTATATTGACATTCCTGAACTTATACCTGTTATTGTAATTCAGCTGATTATGTCGTTTGGAAACTTGATGAATGTCGGATTTGAAAAGGCATATCTGCTTCAGACAAGCTTAAACAAGGCAACATCAGAAATTATCGCAACTTATGTATATGAGCAGGGTCTTTTGAAGGCAATGTACAGTTTTTCAACAGCAGTTGGATTGTTTAATACTGTTGTTAATATAGTGTTGCTGGTTGTGGTGAATACAGTATGTAAACGCCTGTCAGATGTGAGCTTTATTTAAAAGGGGGAATAAGATATGGCAAGCAATATGAAAATAAAAAAGAAATCTTCCGAGAAGACATTTGACATTATCAATGGTGCGTTTTTATTGATTCTTGTTATTTTAGTAGCGTATCCGCTGTATTATGTATTAATTGCGTCAATTTCTGATCCATATGAGGTTTATGCGGGAAAAACATTCTTATTGCCTTCGAAGATCACATTTGAGGGTTACAAGAGAGTATTTAAAGAAAACTCAATTGCAGGCGGCTATCTGAATAGTATTTATTATACTGTTCTTGGAACAGTAGTATCTGTTGCACTTGTATTGACGACAGGTTATTGTATGTCAAAAAAGACGCTTCCATTTCGACGCGCAATCATGATCTTCTATGTTATAAAATTTTTAGGCGAAAACCCAGGGGCTTGCCCCTGGGATGAAGCCAAG
>OGRO01001881.1_pt1 | contig 17472 bp, 5 predicted proteins | sample 1553451 | NCBI WGS metagenome assembly OGRO01 (sample SAMEA2580021, study PRJEB22360) | human gut metagenome
GGGAGAAGAAAAACCTTGAAAAGGGAGTTTTCCCTCCCCCGGACCCCCATCCCTCCTCTTCCCAAGACTTTCGACCGTATCGAATCCCTCATCTCAAGCGGGGGAATGGCTGCATTTTGGGGAGAAAAGCTTCTGATACGGCGCGGGTTGCTCGGAACGATAGTCATGTTTTTGTATTTTTTGTATTTATTGAAAATAATAAACATTTTTGCAGGTAATCACCTGATGCAGGCAGAAGCGATCTGTTTCCTTCCAAACGAAGTGCGGAAGGAGACGGATCACACTCGCCGGGGTCCGGGGGGGCGCTTGCCCCCCCGGGCAGGGTCAAGGGGCGGCAGCCCTTGCCCCGGAGGCATCATCCCTACCCCGGCCACGGTTGCGCAAAGGCCCGGGGGGACGTACAAGCGAGCCATGCAATACAAAACAATACTCTTTGATCTGGACGGGACGCTGACGGACTCGGAGCCGGGGATCGTCAATTCGGTGAGGTACGCGTTGCGGAGCTTCGGGATGGAAGCGGAACCGGCGACGCTGCGGTCGTTCATCGGGCCTCCGCTGTACGACTCGTTCCGGGGCACAATGGGCATGAGTGACGCGGATGCGAAACGCGCCGTGGACACCTACCGCGTGTATTTCCGCGATAAGGGGATTTTCGAGAACGCTCCGTATCCGGGGGTGCCTGAAATGCTTGAAGCCTTGCGCGCTGCGGGTAGGCGGCTCATCGTGGCGACCTCGAAACCGGAGGTGTTCGCCAAACGCATCGCGGAGCATTTCGGGTTTGCGGGGGCGCTGGAGGGCGTATACGGCGCGGATATGGAAGGGAAACGTTCCTCCAAAATCGACGTGATCCGCTATGCCATGCGGGAGCGGGGCATAACCTCGTCGAGTGCGGTCATGGTGGGCGATCGGAAGTACGACATCACGGGTGCGCGTGAGGCCGGGCTTGCGGACATAGGCGTGCTGTACGGCTACGGATCGCGGGAGGAACTCGTGGAGGCCGGTGCCACGCGGCTGGCGGCAAGCGTTGCGGATCTGCGGGAAATGCTGAGTCCTTCGGACGGTTGAGGGCCTTGTGGCCGTTTTGCGCGATGCCTATGCGCAGAGCGCAGGACAGGAAAACTCCGCCATCCGTGCCAACAGTTTTCATGTGTTGCACAAAAAAGCCATAGGGGCGTCATGAAGCCGTCGCGTTGTGGGGGATACATCCGGATCCACGGAACAACCCCCGCAAGTGAGGAACGGTATGAACACCTCTCAATTGGCTGCATTGCGATGGATGATGGAACGGGAACTTTCGGCGTTGCGGTCGCCCCGGATGTCTCCGGAGATTTCTCTCAAATGTCCCGATGAAAACGAACTGGCCTCGCGTCTGAGCGAGCGTGCGGTGGATGAGCGGCTGACCGCCCGGCGCGTCGAGCGTATCCGGGATCTGGAGAACGCCCTGCGGCGTATCGAGGTCATGGATTACGGCGTCTGTGAGGCGTGTGGGGAGCCCATACCGCTCCTGCGGCTCTTGGCGTCGCCTTCGGTACGGTACTGCGTGGCTTGCCAGCAGGAACTCGAAGAAGAGGAGCGGGCCGTGGTCATCACCGGATCATTTGACGCTCCGCGTCCCCGGCGTACAATGCCGCCGCGTCCCGTCACACCGCCTATGCCCTTTTTCCTGCCCCGGCGCAGACAGGCAAGCCATTGATTCGAGCAGGATCAATGGCTTTTTTTGAAGAAGTCTGGGCGAAGAGCGTGGACTGCGGCTTCACTCGGGGCCGTGGGATATGCCCATCCTCCGTGGGCAAGGAAGGGAGAGCGTCAAGTGGCGATTACCCCGTGTGCTAGAGGGAGTGGGCTGGCCAGGCTCTCGCGGCGCCCCAAAACGGATTATTGCCGATAGGGCGGGATGCGATTTCCCCGCTTTTTTTGTTGCTGTGAAGGTTGGGTAAAGCGGGTCGGCGATGTTTGAGAAAGGGGTCCCGTCGCGGCAAAAGCGCCGGGACGGGACCCTTTGTTTCAGGATTGATGTGAGGTGATTGGTGCAGCCGGAAGGCTTCCGGCTACGTTTCAGGATCAGCCTTGTCCGTGGTTCAGCGTGTTCTGGACGATCTGCTGCGCCAGGTCGTCAGTGGCCGGCGTATCGGACTGCACGAGGATCGTAATGTCTCCGTGGTCGCTGTGATGGGTGAACTCGGCGTAATTGCCGAGGCTGATTCCGTGTTCCTCTCCTCCGATAGCCGTCGGTGCCCAATCCCCGGAGAGGTGGAGCTTATCGCCCTCTATAGAGATGCCGATGCTCTTCAGATCATCCAGATTCGTAAGGCTCAGGCTGTCCGGCTTGGACGTGATGAGCACTTCGATATCGCTCTGGATGGGATTGTTGTCCGGGTTGGCGAACAGGCTGTCCAACGTGTCCTTTTCGGCTCCGACGAGGAAGTCGATGCCTTCACCGCCGCTGGCGTGGGCCATGCCCTGGTTGTAGACGAGGATATCGTTTCCGGCCCCGCCGTAGAGCGAGTTGTGGCCCGTCCCGCCGTCGAGGTAATCGTTACCCGCGCCGCCGTACAGGATGTCGTCGCCCGTGCCGCCGAAGATCTGATCGTCCCCTTCGCCGCCGAACAGCCAATCGTTGCCCGCGCCGCCGTGGATGACGTCATCGCCGCCTTCGCCGAAGATCACCTGTGAATGCGCCGCTGTCTGGTCGCCGAGCGTATCGGCTCCGGCGTGGCCGAGCTGCGTGTGCAGATCCGTCAGGTTGATTTCCAGCGAGCCGTTGGAATGGCCCTCATGACCGCTTACGGTATATCCGAAGGATTCCTTCAGGGCGGAACCGTCGGCTTGTGCCTGCGCCAGCTTGTGGAGGCCGTCCTCCGAGGTGTCCAGAGTGTAGGTGTACTGTCCGGTTTCCGCATTGAAATGCAGGCTCCCGAATTCTCCCTGGATGTTGCCGTCCACGGCCTTGTCGAAGGCGTAGGCGAGCTGGTGTCCGTCCGCATCCATTCCGGGCAGATGATCGTCTTGGGCCATGCCCGGCGTCAGGTTGCCCAGCTCCATGTCCGCAGGGGGTGTACCCGTGCCCATGAAGCTCACAGACAGGGAATCTTCGCCTGCCGGGGTCATCGCCGTGGCATGGCCGTCATTGACGATGATCTGGAAGTCATGCGTCACGAGGCTCCCCAAAGCGGCCCCGGCTATGGCCTCTGGGCTGGCGGTGAAGGTGTAGTGCCAGTTGCCGCCGTCGCCCTGCATCAGCTCGAACGTGCCCAGGCCGTCGATGGTGACGGTGCCGTGCGTGCCGGTGGAATCCAGCGTTACGCCGTGTGCCTTGCCGTCGACGCTGATGGCGAAGGAATGCGTATCGTAGAAGGAACCATCGGCCTTTACATCGGCATCGGTGAAGATGAAGGACCCCGTGGTTCCGTTGTCAGTGTGCGACTCCGTGATCACCGGGGCGTCGTTGGTGCCGGTGAGATTGACGGTGATGGTCTGGGTGGCCTTCCCGCCGTTGCCGTCGTCCACGGTGACCGTGAACGTTTCTGTGTACTTGTCTCCCTCTCCGAGCGCGTCGCTGGTCAGGGTGTACTTGTAGTTGCCGTGTTCATCGATGGTCAGCGTACCGTACTTGCCTTCGGCTGCTGCACCGTTTTCCGCCTCGGCCGCTCCGGCGGGCCTGACCGAGAAGGTGTGCGTGTCATAGAAGGTTCCGTCGGCCTTCTTGTCCGCATCGTTGAACGTGATGGCACCGGTTATTTCGGCCTGCCCGCTGGCCAGTTCCGTCAGGTTGAGCACAGGGGTAGGGCTGGTGATCACAGGGGCGTCGTTGGTGCCCTGAATCTGGATCTGCAGGTCGGAAGGCGTCGTGGTTTGCGCTCCGTAGGTGTCGACGGCGACGACGTTGAAGTGCTCGGCGGCCATTTCGCCAGCGCCAAGATGCTGCGCCTGCCCCTTGTTGAACGTGTAGGTGTAGTTGCCGTCCTTATCGATGCTGATGGTGCCGTACTTGCCGGTGAGCGAGTCGACAAGCTCGCCCTTGTCGTTCACGAACTTGAAGGCAACGACGTGGTCGCCTTCGTCGTATTCGCGGGCCGTCACCTGTCCGGTCACCTTGGAGACGCCGCCGTCTTCAACCAGCGGGGCCGGGTTGGCGATGATGACGCCGTGCTCGCCGCTCGTGATGACGGGGGCGGTGTTGGTGCCTTCGATATTGACGACGAGTTCCTTTGTATCTGACAGTCCTGACGTGTCAGTGACGGTCACATTAATAGAAGTCTCGTACAAACGGCCCGCCGCCATCTTGAGCACGGTTTCGGACGTGTTGTCGAGCGTGAACGTGTATGCACCGGTCTTGGGATCGATGGTGAACGTACCGTATTCGTTGGTTATTTCAGTAAGAGGATTGCCGGCATCCTTACCGAAGGAGTAGGTCAGGTGCCCCTGATCCGCGATATCCTTGTCGAAGCCCACGGCGGTGTCACCAACGGCGTCAGCGTCGCCTTCGCGCACTGAGAGGACCTTGCCGAGTGTGAGCTCGGGCGTGTCGTCGGTGCCCTTGACGTTGACCTTGACATCAACGGTCGTCGTTTCCCCGTGCTTATCCGTCACAGTGATCGTGAAAGTTTCCTTAATGCTGCTCTTGGCGTCGAGGCCCTGCACCTCCGGGTCGGCATTGTTCAGGGTGTAGATATACTTTCCGGTAGCCGGATCGATGTGCAGCGTACCGTACTCGCCTTCCACGACCGTTCCCTTGCTGTTGATGGAAAAGTGCAGGTTGTTCAGCCCTTCGTCATCCTTGATGATATCGTTCAGGTTGCCTTCCTGCGAGACGGTCACGTCCTCCACAACGTTCAGGACGTGCTCGCCCAGAACCACTTCGGGGCCGTGGTTGGTGCCGTTGATGGTGACGGTAATCTCCTGCTTAACCACCTCGCCGTGTGCGTCACGCACGTAGATGATGAACGAATCGGGAAGTGACTCGCCCTTTGGCAGATGGTCGGGCAACTTTGCCCCGTCGGTCGTGTAGGTGTAGGTGCAGTTGCCGTCCTTATCGAAGGTCAGCGTGACAGTGCCGTACTGGGTCGTCAGCGTGTTGGTTCCGCCCTCGAAGTAGTACTTGAGCGTCGAGGTTTCGGTTCCCTCAGGGAGGGGCTTCCCGTCAGTTCCCAAAAGCTTGTCGATGTCATGCGCCTTCAGGGTTCCTGAGGTCGTCAGATTGCCCAGCCCATCGTCGCCTTCCTGAATCGTCATATTCTGGTAGCTGTCGATGACCGGTGCGTCGTTGGTGCCGTGGATGTTGATGGTGATGGTGGAGTTCGTCTTCTGACCGTTGAGCATGACGGCGAACTCATCCTGCTCCACCTGTCCTTCGGCAAGGTCTTGCACCGTGCCCGGCTTGCCGTCTTCGCCGTTGTACAGGGTGTACGTATACTTCCCGGTAACGGGATCGATGATGAGGTAGCCGTACTTGCCTTCCGCGGTTACGAAACCGTCGGCGGCGCTGCTCTGGATTTGCTTTCCGGTTCCGAGCCCAAACTCATCCTTTTCTTCGATGCCGAAGACGCGGTCGGGAGGCGTTCCGGTGTGGCCTTCGCCGTCCCACTTGGCATGGAGCTGGCCTTCGAAGATCAGGCCTTCCGTGACATCAGGCGTTTGCGACAGATCCCTGCCGTCCTCGACCACCGTGCCGTTGAACTCACTCTTGTCGGCGTCGATGATGAGGCCCGCTCCGCCGTCCCATCCACCCTCGCCGCTGTCGGGCTTATGGATGTTGATGGTGAGCTCCTTCTGCTCCTCGGAAACCTTGCCGTGGGGGTCGACCACCACGACCTTCGCGCCGTCGGGCAGCGTCTCGCCGTTCTGGAGCTTATTGAGGGCTTCGTCGAGCTTCGTGCTCTCGTTGTCCAGCGTATACTTGTAATGCGTGATGATCGAACCGTCCGCCGCCGTCTCGTAGGTGAGGACGATGGTGCCGTATTCGGTCTTGAGTTCCGTGACGGGCTTCCCATCCTTGCCGACCAGCATGAAACGGAGCTGGCCGTCCGGATCGTCCACGTCGGTCGCGCCGGAGAGGGTCCCCGTGAAGACCACGCCGGGGACGCCGCCGTCGCTTCCATCGGGATCGACGAAGGCGTCCTGCTTCACGTCGCCCTCAAGGCCGGTAACCGTATCCGTAAAGGTCGGGGCGTCGTTGGTGCCCTTGATGGTGATGGTGATGTCCTTCTCGACGATCTTGCCGCCTTCGATCTCCACCTGCACCTTGAAGGTTTCGGTCTTGACGTCGCCATCGTTCATGGACTGGACGATCTTCGAGCCGTTTTCGGTCAGCGTATAGGTATACTCGCCCGTTTCCGGATCGATGTTCAGCGTGCCGAGCGGCTTGCCGTCCGCGCCCGTGGCGAAGCCGGTCTGTCCCTTGTTCGTCCACGTCAGGCTGCCGCCGATGTCTTCGGCGTCGACCCTGTCGCCCAGCGTCAACTGTCCGGTGATGGAGGGATCATGGCTGTGATCGCCTTCCGAAGGCGTTACGATCGCGCCGTTATCCTCAGATATCACCGTGTTATTGAAGCTGATGGTCGGCATATCCGCCGTTCCGGTAACATCGATGACCAGCTTGCCGGAGCTGTGGGCCCCGAGCGGGTCGGTGACGCGGACGTCGAACACTTCCTGTGGGAGCTTGGAATCGGTGAGGCTCTGGCCTGCATTCAGCTCCTTCAGCAGCTCGGGCTTGGTGATCTCGTAGGTGTAGCTGCCATCCTGATTGAGCTTGAGGATGCCGTACTTGCCTTCGATGATCTGCACCAGCTTGCCGCCGCTCTCGATGCTGTAGCTGAGGTTGCCCGCCGCGTCGCCGTGGCTCTTGTCGGGGTCGTGGGCGCTCAGGTTTCCCGAAAGGGTGTGGCTGCCGTCTTCCTGCAACACGCCTTCACTGGTCTGGTCGGAAGTGATCTGCGTGAAGGTCTTCCCGTTCGCGTCGGTGACGACTTCGGCGATGACGTTCCCGTCTTCGTCGGTGAAGACGGGCCGGTCATTGGTGCCCTTCACGTAGACATCTACATCCTGCGTGGGGATGAGGTTCGAGTTGCCGGTATTGATGTTGAACGAGCCGTCCGCGTTGGCGCCGCCGTTCACGAGGGATTCGTGGGCGGAATCGTAGACGCCGACCTTGAGGTTGTCGAACAGCTTTTCACGCTGGCCCGCGTCGAGGGCGTCGAGGTTCGCGGCTTCCTTCGTGCCCGGTTCCGGCAGGATGAAGGAGTAGACGATCTTGGACACGCCGTTCTCGGTGACGACTTCGGCGTGCAGGGTCCCGTAGTCGGTGTGCAGGTCGCCCGCGTAGAACTTGCCGCCCACGACGAACCCGGCGATCAGATGCCCCGCGCCCTCTCCTGTGTCGACCTGCTTGACCTCGAACGAGCCGAGCGCGTGCCCGCCGCTGTTGAAGTGGCCGTCCACGAGCTGGCCGTTGACGTGGATGGAGCCGTCCACGTCCGTATTAGTGTTGGGCACGACGCCCGCCTCGGTGATTTCGGCCATGATCGCGTTGGGGAGCTTGCCCACGAGGATCGGGGCGTCAGCGCCGCCCGTCACGTTGATGGTGACGTGCTGCTGCGACCACGCACCCTTTTCGTCGCGCACGAAGATGGTGAATTCATCCGTGTACTTTTCGCCGTAGACCAGGTCTTCGTTCGGCGTGTAGGTATACTTGCCGGTGGACGAGTCGATGGTGAACACGCCGTGCTCGGTTTCGATCCGGGTATGCGCGTTGCCCATGCCCTTGTCGCCGTCAAAGGCCGCCTTCAGGTCATTGATGTCGGCACTGTCCGCGTCGCCGATATGGCCTCCGGCGATGCCGTAGGTCAGCCTGGAACCGAAGTCCACGTCCGTTCCCTTGGCATTGGCCGAGAAGGACTTGTCATCTTCGGTCATGGTGATTGTGGCGTGGGTCGTCGCGTTTCCGTCGGGCGTCGTACCCGTGGAAATAACGAGGCGGTGATCATCGCCGCCGAGCAGTTCCAGTTCGGGCCGATCGTTGGTGCCCTTGATGGTGACGCCGAATGAACCGTTGAAAACGCCGCCGTGCGGGTCGGTGACTGAGAAGTTGATGGTCCGGTTGGAGGAGTTGTCCGCGCCGAACATGTTCACGATCATGCTGCCCGCCGAGCCGTCCGGGGGCAGGGTAAAGGAGTATGAACCGTCCGGGTTGACGGTCAGGGTGCCGAGCGCCACCTGAGAGAGGGTGGAAGCCGCGTTGCCGTAAGTGAGATCCTGATTCTGTCCCAGCAGCCCTTCGGCTCGAAGCTGCGCTTCGAGCTTGTCGAAGGCGTCCTTCGGGAAGTTGGAGTTGAAGAGGGTGGCCCTGACGTTGTTGAAGTCTCCGCCATTGCTCAGCAGGTGAGTCATGGTCCACGTGCCGTCGGCATTGTGGCTCGGCGTGCCGCAATTGCCCGAGCCCCGCAAGCTGATCTTGAACTGATCCTCTCCGGTTCCGAACCCCTTGCTGATGTCGTCGTCCACGTCCTTGAGGTTCGTTATATTCAGCGTACCGGAGGTGACCCGGTGCTCGCCAGCGCCGAGGGTGCCGTCCGTATCGGCCGTGGTCGCGGTGTTGCCGTCATGGACACCCGCCTCCTTGACGGTGATGCCCTGCATCGTGGCGGAAGGCCGGTCGTTGGAGCCGTTGATCACGACGGTGACGTCATGCGTGCTCGAAGCCGTTTCGCCGTGGGAATCCTTCACGCTGATGGAGAAGTCGAGTTCCACCTTGTCGCCGAGCTGGAGCTGATCGGTGGCGTTGCCGGTGGATTCGGTCTTCGTGAACGTGTAGTCGCCGGTCTTGGTGTTCAGATGGAACGTGCCGTAGTCGGTGACGATCTCCCCGTTGGGGCCGATGGACGTAACCGTGATGTTGGTCTTCGTGCCGTTGGCGAGTGTGAGGGAACCGATCACGGTGCCCTGCTCGATCGTGTTGGAGAAGAAGTATGTGAGCGTATCGCCGGTATCGACGTCGCTCGCGTCCACCTTGCCTGAATCCGACTTCGTGCCGGGAATGTCCTTATTGTTTGCGTCGACGCCGGACTCAGTGATGGTGAGGGTGTCTCCGGTGTTGGCGATGACGGGCTTGTCGTTGGAGCCGTTGACGGTGATGGTGACGGTCTGTTCAGACCATGCGCCGTGCTCGTCGCGCACGTAGATGGTGAACGTGTCGGTTCCGGTCTGCGGCGTGCCGTCGGCGTTGAGGCCGAGCTTGTCCGCAGCGCCGTTCTTGGCGGTGTCCAGCGTGTAGACGTACTTGCCGGTAACGGGATCGATGGTCAGGGAGCCGTATGTGCCCGTGACCGAATGGTGCCCGTTGCCCATGCCGGGGTTGTTACCGTTCGCGTCGAACGCGGTGTCCCGGTTGCCTGCGCTGGTGCTTACGCCGTATTCGAGCGTGGGGTTGGAGTCGGGGTCGGTGCCCCTGAAGGTACCGGTGACGGTGGTGTCTTCCGCGACTTCAGTATGATCCTTGTCATAGCCGGGATCGCTGACGACCGTGTCGCTCGTCGGAGTCAGGGTCAGAGTAGGCCGGTCGTTGGTGCCCACGATGTTGATCGTGATGTCCACGGAAGCCTTGCCGCCGTGCCCGTCGCTCACGGTGATGGTGAAGATTTCCTTCTCGGTCTGGCCCTGCGAGAGGGACTGCGTCTTGTCTTCGTCGATCGTGTAGGTATAGGTCCCGTCCTTGTGCAGGATGATGGAACCGAATTCGGTTTCCAGCGTAATGTTGCCGTTGGCGTCCGTCTTGGGATCGCCGATGAGGGTCGTGCCGGAGCCTTCCTTCGCCCCGATGTTGAGGGTCAGAGTGTCGGTGGTGTCTGTATCCTTGACGTGGACCTGACCGGAAATTTCATTCCGGGAGAGGCTGTTATCCGCGTCGGTCAGCTCGCGGGAATCGTCGGAGGGATCCGGAGTCTTCGCCGTGTCGGTGGTGGAGCCGTGGTCCGTCGAGGTGTCCACGACGCCCGCTTCCTTGACCCAGTGCTCGGCGTCGTCAGCCGTAATCGTCGGCGTGTCGTTGGAACCGGTGACCGTGACGGAAATGGGCTTCGCCGTCCACGCGCCGTGCTCGTCACGCACGTAGATGGTGAACTCGTCGGTTCCGGTCTGCGGGTTGCCGTCGGCGTCGAGGCCGAGACGGTCGGCGTTTTCGTTGGTCTTGTAGGTGTAGGTATTGTTCTCCGGATCGATGGTCAGCGTGCCGTACCTGCCTTCAATCACGATCTTGCCGCCGACCTGATGGAGCGGTTCGCCCATGCCGGGCTTGCCGTCGGAACCGGAACCGAAGGCGAGGTTTCGGCCCGCTTCGGACTCCACGTCCTGCTTGCCGAGCGCCACGCCGTAGCGCAGGTTCGCCCCGCGATCGTCGTCGTCGGACTTGAGCGTCCCGGAAACGGTGGTGTCGTTGGCGACGTCGGCCTTTTCGGTGATGTCGAACTTGACTTCTCCGGTCTTATCGTCGGTCACGACCGTGACGTTGTCGCCGTGGGTGGGTTCAACCAGATCGAGCGTGGGCCGATCGTTGGTGCCGCGGATGGTCACGTCGAGCCTATTGTCGGCGTTTCCGCCGTTTTGGTCGTTGACGGTGGTGTGGAAGCTGAACTCGAGCTCTTCGCCCGCCGCCAGCTTGTCGGCGTCGGAACCGCTGATGTCGAAGGTAAACTTGCCGGTCTGCGTGTCGAGGGTGAGCGTGCCGTAGTTGGTCACGATGGTTTGGATGTGAGTATTCGGGTCGGTCGTGGAGGAGAGGATTTTGACGTCCACGTTGTTGGAGGCGTCGGGATCGCCGTTCTTGATCGTGACGTTGAGGATGCCATCGGTAGCGCCGATCAGCCCGGAAATGCCGAAGATCGGCTTGTCGTTGATGTCGTCGTCCTTCCACGGGAGTTCGCCCTCAACGAGGGTCCGGTGCTCGTCCTGTCCGGCCTCGCCCGTGTTACCAGGCGCTTCGTGGGTTTCTGTATTGGAGGTCTCGCCGGGCTGTTCCGGAGTGAGGATGACGCCTTCTTCCTTGAGATCAATGGAGGTCTGGCCGAGCCACGGCGCATCGTTGATCCCGTTCAGAGTGACGGTGATGGTCTGGGTGGAGGTCGCGCCGTGCTCGTCGGTGACGGTCACTTCGAAGGTTTCGATCTTGGTTTCGTCCTTGCCGAGTCCCTTGATCGCGTCGGGGTTGGCTTCATAAGTCCACTGTCCGGTGGCGGGATCGAGGGTCAGCGTGCCGTAGTCCGTGGTGAACGTGGCGTTCGTGTCGCCGTCGGTCCCGTGTGCGCCGTCAGTGCCCGTGCCGGAGGTGTCCTTGCCGCCAGCGATATGGAAGGCCTGATCCGTCCCGGCGTCGCGGTCGTTGTCGGTGACCGTGAAGGTGCCGTCGATGGACAGATCGCCGCCCTGCGTGATGTTCCAGTCGCTGCCCGTGATGTCGAGGGTGGGGATGTCGTTGGTGCCGTGGATGGCCACGGTGACGGTCTTCGCCGTCCACGCATTGTGCTCGTCGCGCACGTAGATGGTGAAGGTTTCGTAAATGGTGTCGCCTTCGGCGAGCTGATCAAGGGAGGTGTAGGTCTTGCCGTCGAGCTCGAAGCTGACGTTTTCGCCTTCGCCCTTCATGGCGTAGGTGTAGGAGCCATTGGAGTTGATCGTCAGGCTGCCGTACTGGCCGCCCGCAACCACGGAAGAGGCCGCGCCGCCCGTGGCGGTGGAGTCGGCCGTGTTGAATACGGAAGGATCGAACGTCTTGGTGGCCTCGCCCGCGACCGCGCCGAAATACAGGATATGCCCTGTGTCGACGTCATTGCCGCTGGCGGTTCCGGTGTCGGTGGTATGGCCCGTGAAGGAGGTGTTTTCCTTGCCGGGATCAGTGGTGGGGGTGTTGGCGTCGTCACGGCCCACGCCGTCCTCGACCACATGGAGGTTGCCGTCGCCGCCGAGCAGATCGTTGAGATTGTCGTTGGACAGATCAAGCGTGGGGACGTCGTTGGTGCCGTTGATGGTGACGGTGATGGTCTGGGGCACGCTCCGGCCGGTCTGGGCGTCGGTGACGTAGACGGTGAAGGTTTCGGTCACGGTCTGGCCGAGGGCGAGGTTGTTGACGGCATTGCCGTCCGCGCCTGCTTCGCCGGGATTCTTGTTGTTGAGCGTGTACTCGTAGGAGCCGTCCGCGCGGAAGGTCAGGGTGCCGTAGGCGGAGGTGTAGGCATAGACGACGTCCCCGGTGCCGGGGGTTCCGGTTCCGGTCACAGTGGTGGAGGCTCCGCCGTCGGTCAGGCTCGATCCTGCGTGCTCGACGTGGAAGTTGAGCTTGTTGACATCGTGCTCCGTGGAGCCCGCCCCGTTTTCCTTGTCGGCATCGGAGGCGAAGATCCTGCCGGAAAGGGTTCCGGTCTGATGCTGGCCTTCGCCCGTTCCGCCGGGCGTCGTGGGCGTGTTGCCGTCGCCGTTTTCCGAGGGCTGGTAGACGCCCTGTTCCTTGAAGTCGAGATGGAAGTTGCTCTGATCGGTGTCGATCACCGGGATGTCGTTGGTGCCGGTGATGGTAACGGTGATGGTCTGGGTGGAGGTCGCGCCGTGTTCGTCGGTAACGGTCACTTCAAAGGTTTCGACCTTGGTTTCCCCGGCATTGAGCTGCTGGACCTTGTCGCTGGCGTTGTTGAGCGCATAGGTCCACTGCCCGGTGGCGGGATCAAGGGTCAGCTTGCCGTAGTCCGTGGTGAACGTGGCGTCCGTGCTGCCTGTGGCGGAGTGGGAACCGTCGGAAGGGCTGGTGCCGTCGGCGGCGGGCGTGTTGCTGCCTCCCTCAATGTGGAACGTCTGGTTCTGCCCGCTGTCGCTGTCCGGATCCTGTACGGCGAATGTGCCGCCCACGGAGGCTGTGTCTTCGTGGATGCCCTGCGCGGCGTTGGCGATGGAGAGTTCGGGCCGGTCGTTGGTGCCGGTGAGGGTGACGGTGATTTCCTGCGTGGCGAGGCCGCCGCGTCCGTCGCTCACGTAGACGGTGAAGGTTTCGGTACGGGTTTCGCCAAGAGCGAGGCCGTTGGTATCGGGATCAGCGTTGTCGATGGTATAGGTGTAGGTCCCGTCGGGGGCCATTGCCATCACGCCATAGGGGGTGACGATGCTGGTCACCTGCGCCCCGTTCGCGTCGATGAAGCCGAAGGAAAGCGTGTCGCCGTTGGCGTCGGTGCCGGTGGCCCTGCCGGACATGGAGGGGACGCCCTCGTAGAGTTCATTGCCGCCGGGGAACACGCCGGATTCGATGACGCCGAGCGAGCCGCTGACGCTGAGGGTCGGCGCGTAGTTGGGGGTATCGTCGCCGCGCAGGCCGCCCCACGGGTCGCGCTCGGGGAAGAAGGCGCGGTTGCTGCTCAGGTCGAGCCCGTCAAGGCGGTTTACACCGTTGATGAGGGCGTCGTCGGCATATTCGCGGAAGCGTCCGCCGTCCGCGCTGGCGGCGTTTGCCGCCGGACCGGCCGCGGGCATGAGGTCGGGTTCGTTCAGGGCCGTGAAGAATTGCTCGCCCGCGATCGGAGTGCCTTCGATCACGAAGTCGGGCATGGAATCCTTGGTATAGGCCGTATAGAAATCACGCAGGACAACGGTGCTGCCGTCGTCGAAACGGAAAATAAGGTCATTGCCGGAACGTTCCAGCGTTGCCTGATCAGTAGGGAAGTTGAGGTCGATTCGGCTGTCCCCGGCCGCTTCGAAGACGGCCTGAGTGCCCGCTTCCGGCTTATTGAGAATGATGTCCGCCATATCAGGACTCCTTAACGGTAGGAGGAAAAACAAAAGAGGCCTCTGCATGTAATGTGCAGGGCCTTATCTACGATGGAGCAGTCCTGATGATGTCGGGCTGGGAGAGGTGCGCGAAGGCGCGTTTCTCAAGAATGATGGGCATCCCCAACGGGGCGGGATGCCGAAAACTTTTCTTGTTTATAAGCAGTCGTGCATCGGCTGTCAATGAGACTTGTTTCTATTTGGCGTCCCGGCGGGTGGGTATCATCGGGACCGTCGCCATTGAATCCATGCAGATCTTTAGGGCTTTTTTACTTCGGAAGAGAGAGTCTCGCCCGAAGCCGCTGCTTTTTGCTGTGTTCCGGGCTCGCCGGGGATGCCCTTTTGCCGGAGGTGTGAGGCTCCGGCAAAAGGTTTGGGCTGATGCGGGATGGCGGGTATACATCCGTCCGGGTTGGTGCCGGAAACGGACGAATGCCTATCGGAGGTATGGAGGTTCGGCGAACGGTATTCCAAGGTGGGGCTGCCAAGGGGGAGGCCGTTCCGCCGCACGGGCGACAGGCTTTCAAGGGAGACCTCTACCTTATAATAGAAGGTACGGTTCCGAACAGGCTGCCGGGGACACGGTAGCGATGATGCCGATGGAGTCGAAGTAGCGCCAGCCGGCCTTTTCCATCATGTCGGCATCGCGCTGTGCATAGGGGTTGTCGCACTGGAGCCAGTCCTCCCATGCGGCTTTGTGGCTGCGGAGGGAGAAGGCGTCCCGTACGGCGGCGCGGGTGGACTGTTTCCAGAGTTCGGCCCACCATCCGGCGGAGTGGAAATTGATATCTTCCTTCCAATAAGGCCGGAGCTCGTCGGGGATGTCCCCCGTGAATTCCTGCCGGAGGCCCGGGATGGCGGCGGCGATAAAGCCGCCCGGCTTGACGAGAGGAGCGATGTGGGCGTCGAGGTACTCCGGATCACAGCCGAAAAAATGGTAGGCATCGATACAGATCACGGCGTCGAAGTACCCTTCGGCAAAGGGCAGGGCATGTCCTTCGGCCCGGAGGGGGATAACGGCGTCTTCAAGCCCGAAGTCCCGGAACCGCGCAAAGTTGTCCGAAGGGTTTATCCACAGGTCCGCGGCAAAGACCCGTACGCCGAATGTCCGTGCGAGGTATATCGAGCTCAGCCCCATGCCGCACCCCAGGTCGAGCACGCGCATATTGGGAGAAAAGGGGATGTTTGCGGTCAATTCTTCGGCGAACCTGACGCAATTGGGGCCCATCATGGTGGAGAGAAGGAAGTCGCGGTCGAACAACGGGTTGGATGCTGTTGATGTTGGATGCATGTGGAAACTCCTGTGTAAAAAAGTATCCCTGCCTTATATCGGAAACGGGCGCTTTTGTGGTCCTCCTTCTCGCTTCTCAAACGAAAAAGCGCCGCAAGCGTGGGCCTGTGGCGCTGTCCGTCATGCCTGCCGCATGGAGGCAAGGATTTTATAGATGGTCTTGGCGGAGAGGTAATATTCTTCCGCCAGTTTGTGCACGGGAGCGCCGCCGAGATGTTTCTCGTACAGCTCCCTGTTCCGGGCGAGCCGCTCCCTGCGGGAGTCCGTGGCCTCGCCCCAAGCCCGTTTCCGTTCCGCCTTGCGCGGAATATACAGATACACCCCGTCGGCATATTGCTGGATCGCGTCCAGCAGTTCGCGGGGAAGTATCCGGTCGGCGTTGGTATAGCTCACTACCTTGCCCACTCCTTGCATGAATTTTCATGTGAGGATGAGCAAAGGCCGCCTGCTTCAATCTTCAGCTCGTCGCGCAGCAGCCTTTGCTACGGGCGGGCAAGATCCTCTGCTTTCGTAAATCCGTTTGTCATACAACGTATCCTAAAAAGAGCGCACGGTATGCGCGGTGGGTTTGCCGCCGTCGGTTGCGGCGGATGTTGAAACAAGGAATGCACTTCATGTTTTCCGTATGTCAGGGCACGGCTCCCGCTGCGGACGGACCTGATCCGCGGCGCCTCCGCCTTTTCTGACGGAGCGGGGCACCGGCAGGGTGAGGATGCCTCCGCTTCCGTCACAATGGACATGGTTCTCTCGGAACGGAAACGTCGAAGGGCTGGCAAGGCGAGACAAACAGCGCTGTGCCGGACTGGGAAGGGATGGGCTGACCGGCGGTCATCTTGAAGGTGCCTTTTGGGTTTATACCGGGCTACCCGCCACCCGTCAACACGGCTTGGTCGTGGTGGTTAAGGACGCTTCTCTTAGGCGGTAAACCCGATCCTCCGTGCGGGGTGCCGGGAGGCTTTGGGGGTGGCTTTACCGCCTCCAGACGCTTTCGGCAGGCTTTCCCCGGGTGGAGGTTTTTCTATAATTAGGAATTGTTACTTTTTAAAGGAGGCCCGCATACGCTGAATAAAGGGGCAGTGAGGCAGGATTTTTTGATATTTCTAGAAAAAAATAATTCAATACTTAAGAAAAGTTATGCGTAACTAGCTGCAAATTGGCGGTTGACAGGATGGCCCTGATATGACTCGCCGGAGTATAAAAAAAGCTGAAAAATTTTTCATGCCGACGGAAGCCTTGTTTCCCGGGGCTTTTGAGGAGAGAGCTTTCGCTTGGGCATGTACAGGGGTGTTGATCCTCTTCCGGTTTGCGTTTACACCTTCTTCACGCAGAGAGACATCCCCCCGGACAAGCGAGGGTTCGCTGCCGTATGCCCCCGATATCGGGGTGAGCATATCAACCCTCGGATATTCAGAAAGTTTTGATAGTGGGTCTCCCCGGTTTAACGAAAGAGCGACGGGCCTCGTTGCTCTAAGGCGTCCTTTTTTGCGTCCCGATGGTAGGCAATCGGACGGCGGGTGGTTCGAAAAAGAACTTTTCGGAAAAGAGTGTTAGACACTAGCCCCGAGTCGCCGGATAGGCTATGCTGGATGTATGAATCTGTTTCCTTTCAGTAACAAGTACATATTGTTGCGAACTGCAAACAGCCTTTTTTTCTTGATTAAAGCGAGTGAGATGACGAATGGTTAGTTCTATCAGGAAACGTGACGCACGCATTGTTCCTTTTGACGTGAACAAGATCGCTCAGGCAATCTTCCGTGCCGCCAGCAGTCAGGGAGGGAAGGATTATGTCCTTTCGCTCAAGATAGCCGCCGAAGTGCTGGAGCGCCTCAATGAGCAGTTCGAGGACGCCGTCCCCGATGTGGAACAGGTGCAGGATCTGGTAGAAAAAACCCTTATCAAGAGCGGCCATGCCCGCACCGCCAAGGCGTACATCCTGTACCGCCACCAGCGGACCAAGATCCGGGAAATGAACACCCGGCTCATGACCACCATCCGCGACCTCACCTTCAAGGACGCCAAGGACAACGATCTCAAGCGCGAGAACGCCAACATCGACGGCGACACCGCTATGGGCATGATGCTGCGTTACGGCAGCGAAAGTTCCAAGCAGTTCTACGAGATGTACATCCTCAACCCGAAGCACAGCCTCGCGCACAAGAACGGCGACATCCACATCCACGACCTTGATTTCCTGAGCCTGACCACCACCTGCTGCCAGATCGACATCAAGACGCTGTTCAAGGGCGGCTTCGGCACGGGCCACGGCTTCCTGCGCGAACCCAACGATATCCGCAGCTACAGCGCCCTTGCCTGCATCGCCATTCAAGCCAATCAGAACGACCAGCACGGCGGGCAGAGCATCCCGAATTTCGAATACGGCCTCGCCC
>OGRO01001885.1_pt1 | contig 17433 bp, 18 predicted proteins | sample 1553451 | NCBI WGS metagenome assembly OGRO01 (sample SAMEA2580021, study PRJEB22360) | human gut metagenome
CAAGAACAGCATCGTTTACGTATGCATTGGAAACACATAGTGGAGATACAGAAGCAAGAGTATATAGATATGCAGCAAACGTAACACCAGATGGAACAAGTACAACAGGAGGAAAATATAGTACATTCAAATATATGGCACTAGACGCAAGTAATTCAACTCAAGAAACAGAAGCAAGCCATACATGGAATGAATTAACAGAATCAAACCCAAGTGTAACAATGTACCAATATACTTATAGCGGAAGCATAACTTTAGATACAAGTGTAAGTAAAGCGGATACCCACTACTGGCTGGCTTCGCGTTGTCTTAACTATAACGATGACTGTGCCTTCTATTGTGCACATTACGTAAGCACCGATGGCGGCAATAACAGCAATTATTTGTACTATTCTTATGGCAACATTAGCAACGGCTACAATTCTGGTGTTCGTCCAGTAGTTTATCTACAATCTGGTATCAAATTATCTTATGATGAAACAAACGGATACACAATTAGTGAGTAAATATAAAAATTCTAGAAGAAGGAGCAATTCCTTCTTCTTTTTCTTAAAAATTTCGTAAAAAATTATTGCTATTATGTAAAGAATGTGATAAGATATTTAGTATTAATTAAAGGAAAGCGAGTGTATATATTTATGAAAAAAGTAGAACAAAATTTTAATTTTATCAATATGGAACATGATGTTATGAAGTTTTGGGAAGATGAAAAATGTTTCCAAGCACTTTTAGAAAAGAACAAAGACGGAAAAAAGTTTAGATTTTTAGATGGACCAATTACAGCAAATAACCCAATGGGAATTCACCATGCTTGGGGAAGAACCTTAAAAGATATATACATACGTTACAAGGGAATGAATGGATATACTTCACACTATAGAAATGGCTTTGATGGACAAGGCCTTTGGATAGAAGTTGAAGTTGAAAAAGAGTTAGGCTTTAACGATAAAAAAGATATTGAAAAATATGGGTTAGAGAACTTTACTAAAAAATGCTTAGCCCGTGTTGACCATTTTTCAAAAATAATTACAGAGCAATCTAAGAGATTAGGACAATGGATGGACTGGGATAATTCATATTACACAAATACAGAGGAAAACATTACTGCAATATGGCATTTCTTAAAGAAATGTGACGAATTAGGAATGATAGAAAGATCATTTAGACCAATGCCTTGGTGCCCAAGATGTGGAACATCTTTATCAGAGCACGAAATGGCTGGTTCATATAAACAAATGGTACATAAATCAGTATTTTTCAAACTACCATTAATAGGAACAGATAGCAAAATAGTAGTTTGGACAACAACTCCATGGACACTATCTTCAAACGTAGCATTAGCAGTTAATCCAGAAATTGATTATGTTAAAGTAAAAGTAAAATCAGATGATAAATTCTTAATAATGGATAAAAATGCTTTAAAAATTTTAGGAGACGACAAAATAGAAGTTGTAGATAGCTTCAAAGGTGAAAAATTAGTTGGCTTAAAATATGAAACATGTTTCCCAGAAATGGAAAAACAAAAAGAAATAGACCATAGAGTAGTTGCATGGGAAGATGTTTCTTCAGAAGATGGTACAGGTGTTGTACACATTGCTCCAGGCTGTGGTGCTGAAGACTTTGAACTTGGAAAAAGAGAAGGCTTAGATGTTGTAGTTCCAATAGATGATGAAGGCGTAATACTAGATGGCTTTGGATTTATGACAGGACACAATACAAAAGAAGTTGCAGAACTTGTATTTGAAGAATTAAAGAAAAGAGATAAATTATATAAAGTAGAAGAACACGAACACAGCTACCCAGTATGTTGGAGATGTAAGAGCGAAGTAGTATTTAAAGCAGTTCAAGAATGGCACATTAACAGTGATAAAATAAGACCAAAACTTATAGAAGCTGCAAGACAAGTTAAGTGGACACCAGACTTTGCAGGAAAGAGAATGGAAGATTGGCTAAATAACATGGGAAACTGGGCAATTTCAAGAAAGAGATTTTATGGTTTACCACTTCCAATATATCCTTGTGAAGAATGTGGAAAAGTTACAGTTGTAGGTTCAAGAGAAGAATTAAAAACATTAGCAGTTGACCCTAAAAAAGTAGATGAATTACCAGACTTACATAGACCATGGATAGATGAAATAGAAATAGTTTGCCCACATTGTGGAAAACATGTTCAAAGAATAAAAGATGTTGGAGACTGCTGGCTAGATGCTGGTATAGTACCATTTTCAACACTAAAATATTTTACAGATAAAGAATATTGGAAACAATATTTCCCAGCAGAATGGGTAACAGAAATGAAAGAACAAATAAGATTATGGTTCTATTCATTACTATTCATGTCTGTTGTATTAGAGGGTAGAGCACCTTATGAATCTGTACTTACATATAGTGCAGTTATCAAAGAAGATGGTGGAAAATTCTCTAAATCTGGCTATATGATTAAATTTGATGAAGCAGCAGAAAAAATAGGAGCAGACCCAATAAGATATCTATATGCAGGAGCACAAGTAAATAATGATGTTAGATTTGGCTTTAATTTAGGAGATGAATCAAGAAGAAAATTATTAAACTTCTGGAATATTTATGTATTCTTCAATACTTATGCAGTACTTGATATGCCAAATTTAAAAGACTATAAATTAGATATGTCAAAACTTGAAAAAACAGATAAATGGCTACTTGCAAGATTAAACAAATTCCTAGAAGTAGCAAGAAAATCAATGGATAGTTATCAAGTTCAAAACTTAGTTAAAGAATTTGAAATATTTGTTGATGATATATCAAACTTCTATGTAAGAGTAAATAGAAAAAGATTCTGGAAAATTGGTGAAGATAGTGATAAAACACTTGTGTACTATTTATTATATACAACAATTAAGAAAATGTCTCAAGCAGTTGCACCAATAATACCATTTATGACAGAAGAAATCTGGCAAAACATGGTAAGAAGCTTCGAACCAGATGAAGTAAAATCAATACACTTAAGCGATTACCCAGCTCCAACACCAGAATTTGAAAATGAAGAAATTCTAAAAGAAGTTGAAGAAATAAGAAAAGTAATTGCACTTGGATTAATGCTAAGAAATGAAAAACAATTAAAAGTTAGACAACCATTAAACACAATGTATATTTCAAGTGAAAAAGATATTGAAAAATCAATAAGAGACTTTGAACCAATAATCAAAGAAGAATTAAACGTAAAAACAATAGACTTAATAAAAGATGAATCAATATTAAATGATGAATATTTAATGGTAAACTTCAAAGTTGCAGGAAGAATGTTAAAAGAGAAAATTCAAGACTTCAAAGCAAAAATAGAAGGTTTAACAGACAAAGAAATGCACAATTTAGTTGCAAAATTCAATGATGAAGAAGTAAAGAAAATAGAAGTACCTGGATTTGGAACATTTGAAAAAGATGTATTCCTAAAGAATATGAAACCAAAAGCACACATAGTTGTAATAAAAGAAGGCGACTACACAATAGCACTAGATACTATACTAACAGAAGAGTTAATTGTTGAAGGAATGTATAGAGATTTAGTAAGAACACTTCAAGTACTAAGAAAAGACGCAGGTTTAAAAGTAGAACAACGCATAACTTTAAGCTTACAAACAGAAGGAAAATTAATGCAAAAAGTTCTAGAAGAATATTTAGAAAAAATAACTCAAGATACATTAACTGAGAAATTTGTAAAAACACCAATAGAAAACGACATTGAAAAAGAATTAGAAATTAACGGAGAAAAAGTAACAGTACAAATTAAAGGAATGTAAGCAAAACGAAAAGCAAAGTGAAAAACACTTTGCTTTTTTGCCATACAACTATTGCTTTTTGACAAAATATATTGTATAATACTTAAACATAGGAAATGAGAGAAGCAGAGTGTGTTGCCACCTACATACACAGCAATAACTGTGAGAAAGTGAGGTGGTGTCTATGGTAGAAACAGCATTAATAACTGTAAACTATTTAATTTTCTTTGGATTAGTAATTGTAACTATCATAAATGTTGCCTTAATATTTGCGTTAGCAATACTATTAAGTAAACAACAATAAAAGTTAAACCATTCTGCTTTGCCGAGCGAATGGTTTATTAAATCTTCCTTAGGCAACCACTTTGTGGCTACTCATTTTCTATGATTATTATACATGTTTTTTTCTAAAATGTCAATATTTTTTCAAAAATGTGATATTATATTTACCAAATTTTAACTTTTTTTCGTATTGTAAGTTAATAAATTTATGCTAAAATTATAGCCCAAAAGGGGGAAATATTTTGAAAAAAATTAGCATAATTGTACCAATATATAATGAGGAAGAAAGCTTACCATTTCTAAGAAATAGATTATTAAATACAATAAATAAAATTAAAAATTATGAATTTCAAATATTACTTGTAAATGATGGAAGCAAGGATAATAGCCTAGCAGAAATGAAAGAAATTTGCAAACAAGATTTACGTTTTAAATACATATCACTTTCTAGAAATTATGGAAAAGAAGTAGCAATGCTTGCAGGTTTAGACTACTGCAAAGATAGTGATAGTGTAATTTTCATAGATGCAGATTTGCAAGATCCACCAGAATTAATTGAAAAAATGATAGAAGAATGGGAGAAAGGCTATGATGATGTATATGCAAGAAGAATTAGTCGAGAAGGAGAAAGTTGGCTAAAGAAATTTACATCAAAAATGTATTACAAAGTTTTAGCAAAAATGACTAAAATACCAATTCAAAAAGATACAGGAGATTTTCGTTTGCTAGATAAAAGGTGTGTTCAAGCACTATGCCAAATGAGAGAAAAAAATAGGTGTTCAAAAAGTTTGTTTAGCTGGATAGGTTATAACAAAAAAGAAATAACATTTGAAAGAGAAAAAAGAATAGCAGGAACAACAAAATGGAATTATATAAACCTAATAAAACTAGCAATAGATGGCATTACATCACTTTCAACCAAACCACTTAATATGCCTATATACATAAGCATTATTTTAGGAATAACACTTATTATATATGCTACAACGTTAGGAGTATTTGCAATAGCTGGACAAACAATAGTAGAGCTAAACATAATAATATTTGTTCTCTTATTATTCTTTACAATACATATGACATTTGTTAGCATATTTGGAATATATTTAGGAAAAATCTTTGAGGAAACTAAAGGTAGACCAATATACTTGTTAGATGAAATAAATGGAGAAAGAGAGAAAAATGATGGGGGATATAAAACACAAGAAAGTTGTTATAATAATTTTAATTTTAATCACTATTCTGCAAATTAGCACAAGAATATACATTGGGCACAAAAAGGTATATTACCATATGGATGAAATGTATTCTTATGGGCTTATGAATTATAATAAGCTAAACATTGCAGATAATGAAGATTTCCAAAATGTTTGGCATAATAAAGAATACTACTTAGATTACTTAACTGTTAACCAAAATGAAAAATGGAATTTAAAACCAGTATATGAAAATCAAAAAAATGATGTTCACCCACCTTTGTATTACCTACTACTTAGAATATCAGCAAGCTTTACAATAGATAGATTTTCAAAGTGGTCAGGAATAATATTAAACATAATAATATTTACTGTTTCCAATGTACTAGTATTTAAGATAGCAAAAGAATTATCTAAAAGTAACATCTATGGAATAATTGGGTGCGTTATAAATGGCTTTTCACTAATCGCTTTAAATTCAAATAGTTATATAAGAATGTATGAATTAGCAAATCTAATGACATTATTCTTAACATGGTTTCATTTAAAAATGTACTATAAAGAAAGTATCTCATGGCGAGACCTTTTGCCAGTTATAATTTTCTTTGTACTTGGAGGCTTAACGCACTACTATGTTCTAGCTTTTGGACTAGGCTTATATATAGTGTATACAATAAAATGTATAAAAAACAAGGAAAAGAATAATTTGCTTAAATATCAAATTGCAATAGCTATAAGTGCTATAAGCTTTTTGGCAATTTTTCCATATGCCATATATCATGTGTTTTTTAGTTATAGAGGGGTTTCACGGAGTAAAAACAAATATCAAAATTCAATTACTAGGATACGTATATCTTTTAAATAAAGAGGTATTTGGAAATCTGTTAGGTGTGGTAATTACTGCTATAATATGTACATATAAAAAGCCTAAACAAAGTAATCATATTCCAATAATTGCACCAATAATACTTTATTTCTGCGTAATAGTAGTAAAAGCACCATACATAGAAGCTAGATATTTCTTGCCAATTTATAGTGTGATAAACATTTATGTGTTATATAAAATAAAAGACATTTTTGAAAGAAGTAAAACAGAAAAGCAAACACTTTTTATGATTATAGCTTTGTATTCTATTATGCTATGTAACCCAATAATCACAAAAACTAAACTAGATTTAACATATGAAGACTATAAGATACTAGTTCAAAAAGTCCAAAAAGAAAATAAACCAATAGTGTATGTTTTTGATTACACAAATAATAGATTTTTAGATGACTTGTATTTATTCACATTAGTAGATAAATCAATAGTTATAGATAAAGAGCATTTAACCAATGAAATACTAAATAATGGAGATATATTGCTAATATGCAGAGATAATTATATTCAAGAATTTAGCGATAAATTCCAGTATTCATATAAGCTAGTCAAAAACTTAAATGCCTACAACGTTTACGAAATAAGCTACAAAACTAGTATGAAAATACATAGTAAAACCAGAGTTTCGGCAGAAACTCTGGTTTTTTTATAGTGGAATTATTTCCAACAAATGAGCTAACCGCCGTAATCACGACATCACAGCTGTTACATAAATATGTTACTACATTTTTCTAAAATGTCAATATTTTTCTAAAAAGTGTGATATAATATATGTCAAAAGGAGGAATTTTTATGAAAGAATATATTATAAATGTTGAAGGAATGGCATGTTCTGGCTGCGAAAAAAGAATAACAAACGTAATTAGCCAAATACCAGAAGTAAAAAAAGTTACAGCTGACCATATCACAGGAAAAGTTGTAATTGAAGCTGAAAATCTTGATGAAAACACAGCAAAAGAAAAGATTAACAACTTAGGCTTTAAAGCTTTATAAAGATATTAAAGTAAAGGTAATTTTAAAAATTATCTCTTTTTCTTGCTGAATGTAAAACGCTAATTATGTGAATTTTATTAGATTCAATTTTATATAAGATTATATACGATTTATAGATGAGCTCTCTATAATTTTCTTGAGAATACTGTAGAGAGACTCTTCCCATATAGGGAAAAAGACTTAAATGTTCTGTTTTTATTATGATATTGTTAATAGTTTTTCGAGCATAAAAAACAGAATTTTTAGAGATATAATTATAAATATTAATTAAGTCCAGATTGGCATTACTTGACCATACAATTATCTCCAAAGACATTCTCCAAAACTTCTTTGGTTGTGTAATATTCGCCGTCAGAAATTTCTTTTGAACCTAATTCAAAAGAAGCTATAATTATGTCATCATTAGGTAATGTTTCTTTATTTGATAATATATCTCTTAATTCAGTTTTGCTTAAATTTCTATAATATAATATTTTCTCATTATTTGACATACAAAGCACCTCACTTTATGAAATATTTTACCACTTTAATATCTTTATATGTGGAGATTATATAATAAACAAATCAAAAAGTCAATAATTATATTGATATAATCTTATTATTACTTAGAAAATATACTATAATACAAATTAAGGAGTTTTTATTATATATGAAAAAAGTTATATTAAACATAGAAGGAATGACTTGTAGTGCCTGTTCAAACGGATTAGAAAAATACCTAAACAAGCAAAAAAGCATAAAAAATGCGGTTGTAAATTTGGTAATGGCAACAGCAGTAGTTGAATATGATGAAGAGATTACTATCAAAGATATAAATAGATATGTTGAAGAAGCAGGATTTAAAAGCCTAGGAGAAAAACAAGAAGAAAAAAACAACCATAATTTTAGAAAGGCAATAATTTTTTCAGCTTTAGGTATAATTTTAATGTATATTTCAATGGGACACATGCTAAACTTACCAATTCCAGAGCTTTTAGATGTTATGATGCATCCTAAAATATATGCTACAACATTATTACTATTGACCACCGTATTCCTAATTTGGGGCTTTGATATAATTAAAAATGGAATTAAAAACATATTTCATAAAATGCCTAATATGGACTCTCTAGTTGGAATTGGTGTGCTAGTAAACTTTATATATAGTGCATATAATACAATTCTAATATTTAAAGGACAAACAAACCTAGTTCATAACCTATATTTTGAATCTTCAGCCATAATAATTTTATTTGTAAAATTAGGCAGAATGATTGACCAGAAAAATAAATCAAAAGTAGTTGATACTATTAAAAATTTAGTAACTATAACTCCTAGAAATGGTGTAATACTAAGAGATGGAAAGGAAATAACAGTTACAATTAATGATATACAAAAGGGAGATATAGTAATTTGCAGACCAGGAGAAAAAATTGCAGTTGATGGAATTATTACAAAAGGAAGAACCCATACAGATGAAGCATTTATAACAGGAGAAAGTAAACCAGTTAGCAAAGACGTTGGAAGCAGAGTAATTGCAGGAAGCATTAATTATGATGGATACATTGAATACAAAGCAGAAAACATAGGAAAAGACTCAGAAATTTCTCATATAGTAAACATGGTGGTTGAAGCAACAAACACAAAAGCACCAATAGCAAGACTTGCAGACAAAATAAGCGGATATTTCGTGCCAACAATTTTTGTTATTGCAGTAATCTCATTTTTGCTAAACCTTGCAGTTGTGAGAAATGGCACACAAGCAATAAATGCATTAGTAAGTGTTTTAGTTGTAGCTTGCCCTTGTGCATTAGGCTTGGCAACGCCTCTTGCGATGGTAGTTGCAATAGGAAATTGTACAAAAAATGGAATCCTTGTAAAATCAAGCGAAACACTAGAAGCTTCAAGCAAAATAGATACTGTAGTTTTTGATAAAACAGGAACATTAACACAAGGCAAATTAGCAATTCAAGATAAGGAAATATCAAAAGAAAATATGGAAATCTTGCAAAGCCTTGAAGAACATTCAAACCATCCACTTGCAAAAAGCATTTGCGAAAATGCAGATAATTTATATAGTGTGGAAGAATTTGAAGAAATTTCTGGACTTGGAATTAAAGGCAAAATTAAAAACCAGGTATATTTTGCAGGAAACAATAAGTTCATAGGAGATAGAGAAAATCCATATAAAAACTTAGAAGAAGAATTTTCAAATAAAGGAGAAAGCATAGTTTACTTATTTACAGAAAAAAGTGTGTTAGGTATAGTTGGACTTCAAGATACAATAAAACCAGAAATGAAAGAAGTAATAAACAAATTAAAACAAGCACAAAAACAAGTAATAATGCTTACAGGAGACAATACCAATACAGCAAATTCAATCGCCAGAGAGCTTGGAATAGAAAAGGTTATAAGCAATGTTTCACCAAAAGAAAAACTAGAAAAAATAAAAGAATTAAACACAAACAATAACTGCTTAATGATAGGAGATGGAATAAATGATAGCCCAGCACTAAAAACAGCAAGTATTGGAGTAAGTGTACAAAATGGAACAGATATAACACAGGACTCAGCAGACATAATTTTGTTAAACGAAAATATGGATTCAGTGTATAAGATATTAACAATAGGAGACAAAACAATAAAAATAATAAAACAAAACCTATTCTGGGCACTATTTTACAACATAGCAATGGTACCACTTGCAACAGGACTATTGCCAATAACCCTAAACCCAATGATAGCAAGCCTTGCAATGACTTTGAGCAGCTTTACAGTTGTAATAAATAGTTTAAGATTAAAAAGATAAAGTTGAAACTTTACCAAAATTTAACTTTTTTAGGTGTTATAAATTAATAATAATATGCTAATATTTATACTATTGAAAGTATTTACTTTCAATAGTTTTTTTTAAAAGTAAAATTATGAAGCTAAATACTTACCATGTTTATTAAATATAGGCGAATATGATATAATTGATAAAAAAGGAGACCAACAATGCAAAAAATATTAGTAGTTGAAGATGAAAAAGAAATTGCAGAAGCAATAAAAATATATCTTGAAGAGGAAGGCTATGAAGTTATTATTTGTTTAAATAGTGAAAAGGCTATATCTCTATTTAAACAAAACGAATTTCAATTAGTTTTATTAGATATAATGATGCCAAAGGTAGATGGAATAACCCTTGCAAGACAAATACGAAAAACGAGCTCTGTACCAATTATATTTATATCAGCCAAAAGTGAAAGTACAGATAAAATTACTGGGCTAAATGCAGGAGCAGACGATTATATAACAAAACCTTTTGAACCACTAGAATTAATTGCTAGGGTAAAAGCAAATATTAGAAGATACTGCAAATTAGGAAGCAATGTTGAAAATGATAATTTAAGAATTGATGGCTTGGAAATTAATAACAAAACCAAAGAAGTTTTTATTGATGGAGAGCTTATTAAATTAACACCAATAGAATATAAATTATTATATTTCTTAGCAACTAATAAAGGACAAGTTTTCTCAATAAAACAGATTTATGAAAATGTATGGAAAGAGCCATTTGATGGATATGAAAAAAAGGTAGTTGTTCATATAAGTCACATTAGAGATAAGATTGAAATAAACCCAAAAGAACCAAAATATATAAAAGCTGTTTGGGGACTAGGATATAAGATAGAAAACCTAAAATAAGGAAAGGTGATTTTAATGAAGAATATAAAAATACTAATAAAGAAAATATTGCTATTTATAATATTTACAATAATAATATCTATTTCCTATCTAAAAATATGGCCATATATTAAAGAAAATGGAATAAAAATACCAAAAGAGAAAAAATACATAGAAACAGAAAACTTCCAAAGAGAATTTGCATTGGAAATAATGGGCTTAGAAAGCTCAGTAAGTTGGGGAATAGTAGAAGATTACTTTTATGAAAACGAATTTAATCAATATAATAGAAGTCAAACAAATGTAGAATATATCTTTGATATTGAAAAAACAAATGGAGAAACTATGCTTCTAAGTAATATAATAAATGAAAATTTAGAAGGAGCAATGAAAAATTTTAAAAACAGCACCGCATATTATATTTGTTCTTTAAACGAATGGCCAGAAACTAACCAAAGCACTTTAAAATATTCTCGCTTCAAGGCAAATCAGGAGATATTTAAAAAATTAGATGTATATATTAGAGTGCAAAACATTGATGTTAAAGATGAAATTTATATAGCAAAAGAAAAATACGAGGATTTTGCCAATAATTACAAAACATATTTAAGTATATGTGCAGTGTTATTTATACTATTTATCTTGATATTAATAAATGTAAGTAGGCACATAAATGAAACAAAGGGATTCAAATTATTTAATGGATTATATATTGAGCAAATAGTACTAATAATAGGAACATTAATTTATGTAGGAATATTAGTATTAGAAAGGCATTGGATTATTTATACTATTTATAAATATTTAATATATATAATTTATGTTTTATGCTATATAATTATCTCTGAAATATATTTTTACATTATTAGAAAAAACGCAAATAAAAGAGAATTTCTACTTCCAAAGGTCATAAAGCATTTTCAAAATATTTATAAAACAATTATAGTATATATTTTTGTTTGTTTAGCCTATGTATTTATAATAAAGAATTTTGCAAGCTATGGCTATTATAGTGTTGGCATTTATTCTCTAATCTTCTTAATAAACACAATAATTTTGCTTCATCAACTAAGCTTGTTAATTGAAATAAGTGAGATTACTACAAAAATAGAAACAATGGGAAGCGGAAATATGGAAAATATAATTGAATGTAGAAACGCAGAACTTCAAGAACTTGGAAAAAATATTAACAATCTAAAACAAGGAATGAAAAAAGCAGTTGAAGAAAGTATGAAGGCAGAAAGATTAAAAACAGACCTTATAACAAACGTATCACATGATTTAAAAACACCACTAACTTCAATTATAAACTATACAGATTTATTGAAAAAAGAAAAAATAGAGAATGAAAATGCACAAAAATATATTGAAATATTAGAAGAAAAATCTAAAAAACTAAAAAATTTAACAGAGGATTTAATAGAGGCTTCAAAAATATCATCAGGAAATGAAACAGTAGCATTAGAAAAAATAGACTTTAAAGAACTTGTTCTGCAGGCAAATGGAGAGTTTGCTGAAAAGTTTGAAACGAAGAACTTAGATGTAATTAGCAATTTGCCTCAAGAAGCGGTAATAATGGATTTGGACGGTAAAAAAATGTGGAGAGTTTTAGAAAATTTATATCAAAATGTGTATAAATATTCTCTAGAAAACACAAGAGTATATGTTGATTTGGCAGTTCATGACAACATAGTATTTACAATAAAAAATATATCTAAAGAAAAGTTAAACATATCTCCAGATGAACTCATGGAACGATTCATAAGAGGAGATAGCTCAAGACATACAGGAGGAAATGGACTTGGATTATCAATAGCAAAAGACCTAAGCAAACTAAATGGTGGAACATTAAAAATAGAAATAGATGGTGATTTATTTGTTTCAAGACTAGAACTACCATTAAAACTTTTTAAAAAATGATTTTCTACCTTGACAATGCAAAGTTATTATGATATTCTAAACTTCCAAAAAGGATAATTGCATTTAATATATAGAAAAATTTAAAAGGGAGGATTTTAGAAATGGAACTAAAAGGATCAAAAACAGAAAAAAATTTAATGGAAGCATTCGCTGGTGAATCTCAAGCGAGAAACAAATACACATACTTTGCTTCAAAAGCAAAAAAAGAAGGATATGAACAAATTGCATCAATTTTTCAAGAAACAGCTGATAATGAAAAGGAACATGCAAAATTATGGTTTAAATTATTACATGATGGAGAAGTTCCAACAACTGTAGAAAATTTAAAAGCAGCAGCTGAGGGAGAAAACTTTGAATGGACAGATATGTATGATAGAATGGCAAAAGAAGCTAAAGAGGAAGGCTTTGACCGAATTGCATACCTATTTAGTGCAGTTGGCAAAATCGAAAAGGAACATGAAGAAAGATATAAAAAATTATTAGAAAACATAGAAGAAGGATTAGTATTTTCAAAGGATGGGGACAGAATTTGGAAATGCAGAAACTGCGGACATATAGTAATTGGAAAATCAGCACCAGAAATTTGCCCAGTATGTAGCCATCCTAAAGCATATTTTGAAATAAAAGCAGAAAATTATTAATAAATAAAACTAAGAGCCCAACAAAGAAAATATCTTTAGTTGGGCTCTGGCTTTGTATAAAACTTATTTTTTAAATCTAATATCATCACCGAAAAATCTGTATATATTATAGTTACCAATAAATCTTGACACGATTCTTTCATCATAAGTGTTAAATAATCCTTGTAAATCAAGGTTTGTTGAAATTATTGTTTTTGTTATTTTACCATTTTGGTTAAGAAGTCTTGTATTAATTATCTTATATAATTCAGTAAACTTCATGCTATTCATAGTTTCTGTACCTAAGTCATCTATTACTAGTAAATCAACAGTCAATAGATTTTGCGAAAATGTACTATCATTATTTTTACTAAACATTTCACTTATTAAAGTATCTAGCATAACAGGAGCAGTTTGGTAAAGAACGGTTTTTCCCTTTGATAAAAGCTCTGCAACAATACAATTTGATAAAAAAGTCTTTCCAAGACCTGTTCCACCTGAAAAAAGTAAGTTTTTCTCATTTGAATCATCAAAATTTCGAATAAATTTTTTTACCTCTTTGCCAATTACTTTAATGTTCTCTCTAGGAGATATGTTAGAATTATATTTTGCTTCATTGACCTCATCAGAATATAAATTAATATTGAATTTTTTGAAGTTTTCTCTATCTAGATTTCCAATATTAGAATTGTTATATTCAATATTAAGTAGCTTTTGTTTTAAACAGCTGCACATTGTAGTAATACCGTCTTTAGTAATATAGCCAGTATCTTTACATTTTGAACATTCGTATTTTGGAGATAAGTAGCTTAAATCTTTGCCATCATTTTTTAATATAGTCATTCTTTCATTTTTTAAAATATTTACCTTATTTTGTAAATCTTCTAAAATAGAAGGATTATGTGTTGAAATAATTGACTTGGCAGCTTCAATAGCACAAGAATTAAGCTCGTTTTCAATTTCTTGAAGGCGAGGAAACTTAATATATAAATCATTTTTGCGTTGCTCTAAATCAGAAATAGCTTTCATTTGCTTGTTATCGTATTCTTTTAAAAGCTTCTTCAATGTGCTACTATTATCCATTCTTAATATCTCCTTTTATTGTTTTGTATTTGCATATAAATCATTTAAGTTATCGTATGTTCTTTGAGTATAATTATTGTAATTTGTTTTTTTCTCAATCTCCTTAATATTCTTATTTTGAGTTTTAAAATCAGCCATGAATTTTTGAATTTCTTCAGGTGTTTTTAAATTCTTTTCATGCCAATTTGTAAGCAATTTATCAAAATAATCAAATGTTGGGTTTGCTTTTGATGTAGTTTTCTTTAAAGCAATATTTATAACATCTAAGTTGTAGCCATAATCTAATACCCACTTTTCAATGTATTCTTCTTCAAACTCGGTAAAAGCATTATAACGGCCAAGCTTTTTGGCGATAGATTTTTTAATTTTGCTCATATTATCATATTTTTGGTAGTAGTTTTCCAAATCGTTAAATGTTTTTATTTTATTTTTAGACCATGCCTCTGCAACTGTTTGAACATAATTTTTATGAAGAGCAGATTTTCCATAGCAATAATCAAATAAGGAAACCATAACCTGTTCATCAAATTCATATTTTTTAAACCATAAATCAATATCACTGTACCAAGAAGGAGACATAACACCCTGAAAATATTGGTTGTTAATACTTTCTATTGCTTTGGCTCTGTATTGATTCTCGCTATTTTTTTGAATAGCTTCAGGAGTTAGTGTCAAATTTGGAGTATATGATTTATGCAATTCAAGTTCTTGCAAGCAGTTAAGTGTATACCCAGTAGGCCTTTTAGTTATAACCCCATTTTCCTCCCAAAAAGTTAGACCAGCCTGAATAATATTAAAAGGAATATTAAGTTTTTTAGATAAATCTGTTATTTTAATATCCTTATCATATTTAGACAAAAAAACAAGGCATAAATATATCTTAATAAAATCGCCATTAGCACAAGACAAATACTCAGTAAAAAATATATCTGGTATTTCTGTATGTGAAAATAAAATAGATTTATCCTTACAATCTAACTTCATAAAAATCTCTCCCTTTTTAGTTAAAACATTATATCATTTTCAAGAGGATAAAACAATAAAAATATAAAAAAACAAAAAAATCCTTGAAAAACTTACTAAAACCCTTGACTTTTCATTGAAAATATGGTAAATTATATAAGCTATGTTCTATTAATTGGGAGCATAGCTTAAAAAACGCATCGTTAAAACCCGTAAATAAAAGTTGGAGGTGGACTAAAATGGCAGCAAAAGGACCTAGAGAAAATATCACATTAGAATGTACAGAATGTAAAAGAAGAAATTATGTAACAAGCAAAAATAAAAGAAATAACACAGAAAGATTAGAAGTAGAAAAATATTGCAAATTCTGCAAAAAAAGAACAACACATAAAGAAACAAAATAAGGCAATTAAGCTGTTTTTAGGAGGAAATAAAATGGCTAATGAAAAGGATGTTAAAAACAACAAAAAAGAAACAAAAAATAAAAAAAGTTTCTTTAAAGATTTCAAAGCAGAATTGAAAAAAGTTATTTGGCCAACACCAAAACAACTTGTAAACAATACAGTTGCAGTTGTTACTATTGTAGTAATTACAGCAGCTATCGTATTTGTATTAGATGTAATGTTTGATTTACTAAGCAAATATGGAATAAATAATTTGAAATCTCATGTTAGAGGATATAATACTGTTCAACTACAAGATGACCACGATCATGACCATGAAAATGAAAGTGGAAATGTTGTTGAGGAAAATACAGCAGTAGAAAATAATACAACTGTAGAAACAACAGAAAATGAATAATTATAGGTTTTACATTAACTTTAAAAAGGAGGCTTAAACCAAATGTCTCAAGTAGAAGAAAATTTAGAACCAAGATGGTATGTTGTACATACATACTCAGGATATGAAAATAAGGTTAAAACAGATTTAGAAAAAACTGTTAAAAATAGAGAGCTTGAAGATTATTTCTTTGATATAGTTGTTCCAATGGAAGAACAAATAGAAATTAAAGATGGTAAAAGAAAAGCAAACTTAAAAAAAGTTTTTCCTGGCTATGTTTTAGTTAAAATGATTGTAACTGAGGAATCTTGGTATATAGTAAGAAATACTCGAGGAGTTACAGGATTTGTTGGTTCAGGTACTGATCCAATACCTCTTACAAATGAAGAAATAAGAAGTATGGGATTTGAAACTGCAATAGTAGAAATAGACTATGATGTTAATGATTCAGTTAAAATACTAAATGGAGCATTAGCAGGATTTATAGGAACAGTTCAAGAGATAAACAAAGAAAAAGGAAAAGTAAAAGTTCTTGTTTCAATGTTTGGAAGGGAAACACCTGTAGAGCTAGAGTTTGCCCAAGTTGAGAAAGTCTAAAAATATTAAAATATAAATGTATAAAAAATGAAAGGAAGTTTTTAAAATGGCTCAAAAAGAAGTTACTAATATAGTAAAATTACAAATTGAAGCTGGAAAAGCAACACCAGCACCACCAGTAGGACCAGCATTAGGTTCAACAGGTATAAACATTATGCAATTCACAAAAGAATTCAATGAAAAAACAGCAAATCAACCAGGTATGATAATTCCAGTTGTTATAACAGTATATTCAGACAAATCATTTACTTTTATAACAAAAGTACCACCAGTTGCTGTATTAATTAAAAAAGCAATTAAAATTGAAAAAGGTTCTGGAAAACCAAACAAAGATAAAGTTGCAACAATTACAACAGAACAAGTTAAAGCTATAGCAGAACAAAAAATGGAAGACTTAAATGCCGCATCAGTAGAAGCTGCAATGAGTATGGTAGCTGGAACAGCTCGTTCAATGGGTGTTGTAGTAAAAGATTAAGATATATATTTATAAAGTATATATAAGTAATTTGGGAGGAGAAATCCGTTAATACCAAAAGGAGGATATTATGAAAAAAGGAAAATTATATCAAGATAGCGTAAAGCTAATTGATAAAAGCAAAAATTATGATGCTAAAGAGGCTATTGAAGTATTAACAAATATGCCTAAAAGAAAATTTGATGAAACATTAGAATTACACGTAAAATTAGGTGTAGATTCTAAACAAGCTGACCAACAAGTTAGG
>OGRO01001888.1_pt1 | contig 17405 bp, 14 predicted proteins | sample 1553451 | NCBI WGS metagenome assembly OGRO01 (sample SAMEA2580021, study PRJEB22360) | human gut metagenome
GGTGACGGCCCCCCCCCCACCGTCCCGGCGGTCCCCGTGGACCCGGGGTTGGCAGCAGCCAGCTGGGCCGCCGCCTCAAGCGCGTTCAAGTCGTAGGTCGACACCGTCCCCTTCGCCTTGGAGAAGTCCAGGGTGCCATCGGAGGCCACCTGGATGTCCTGATCGTCGGGAACCACCTTGAATGCCACTGCGATCTTCACTTCTGCACCTTTCTCTTCAAGAACTTCTCTCACGTATCGGTTCGTTTCAAGCGGAGCGCCTCGCTGCAGCCGATGGCGCTCCGTTGGTGCCATAGTGCCGCGGCTCGCTTTGGCCGTCATCGCCAAAACCCCGTGAAAGCATCGTTACTCAAAATGTAGTGATGCCCCTTAAGCTGGGTATTCCCCATATACCGCGCCCCTTGCGATGCCCTCGAAAGCCGCCCCGCCTACCATAGATTTCGATGCGAGGGACGCATCATCTGGCAATCAGTTCTCAAGAATCTAGGAGGAACCAATGGCTGACTACTTTGGCACCGACACCGTCGTATCCGAGCTGCGCGATGACGGCTTGCTCATCATCCGCATCAACCGCCCCGAGGTGGCCAACGCCCTGAACGGGGTGACCTCCGCGGCCATGGAGAACATCATGAACCACGCCGAGACCGACAAGGCGGTGCGCGCCATCGTCGTGACCGGCACTGGCAAGGTGTTCTGCGCCGGCGAGGATCTCTCCGAGCTCTCCGAGGGCGGCGAATGCCAGACGGTCACCGAGCACGGCTTCGGCGGCCCCACTTCGCGCTTCTGCTCCAAGCACGTAGTTGCTCGGATACCCTCCAAGCCGGTCATCGGCCCCGGCACCGGCTCGGCGGCCGGCGGCGGCATGGAGATCGCGCTTTCCTGCGACATGGTGGTAGCCGCCGAGAACGCGAAGTTCGGCTGCACCGAGGTGGGACTCGGCATCATCGCCTCCACCGGCGGCATCGTGCGCCTCGCCCGCGACATCAACCGCAAGGACTGCATGGAGCTTCTGCTCACCGGCAAGAAGATCAAGGCCCCCGAGGCTAAGGCGCTCGGCCTCATCAACTACGTGGTGCCCGCCGAAGAGGTGCTCGACCGCGCCATCGAGCTGGCCGAGGAGTGCCTGAAGAACGCGCCTCTGGCCCTGAAGTGGACGAAGTTCATCGTGCATGCCGCCGACCAGATGTCCGAGGAGGACGCCATGCGCTTCTCCGATGCGGCCTACCGCTTCCTGGAGAAGACCGAGGACGGCATCGAGGGCCCGGCCGCCTTCGTCGAAAAGCGCGCTCCCCACTGGACCGGTCGCTAGGCGAACTGCCCCATAGGCGTTCAGCACATGAAGAGCCCGCCACCGAGGCGGGCTCTTCTGCCGCTTAGAGACTGACGCTCCTTACTTCCCAAACTACGCGTCCTAAACCCTTTCTCGAATCCGTGCGGCAAGATCGCCATACACCAGGGGGGTCTTTCTCCCATGCTGCCGAAGCTCCGCATAAGCAGGAAGAGTCCGTCACTCAGACGGGCTCTTCCATTCTCGAAATTTAAGATCTTCTGCCGATAGCTGGAACCCTGAGAACCAACGCTCTATCTATCGGCGATGCCGCTCGTCTCGGCGAGGGACTTGCCCCGGGTCTCGGGCGCCATGAAGTATGACAGCACAAGCCCCAGCAGCACGAGCCCCGACGCCACAAGCATCACCGGGCCCACACCCCAGGCAGTCAAGGCCAAAGGTGTCCCATAGGTGGCCGCGATAGTGCCGATGCGCGAGAATCCGATAGCAATGCCGACGGCCGCCGCGCGCACCTCAGTGGGAAACAGCTCGTTGGGATACAGCCATTGCAAAATACCCGGGCCACCGCTAAAGAACGCGTACAGCCCAAAGGCGAGGATGATCATCGCCACCGGCGCCGTGGGCCACAGGCCCAGCACGAGCAGCCCCACTGCCATGAGCGCGAAGCTCATGAGCAGCAAGGGGCGTCGCCCCATGGAGTTGAGCCAGAACATGGCCGGAATGGATCCAACGAGGAAGAACAGGCTCACAGCGCTCTCGCCCAAAATGGCCTCATGGCCCTCTCCCAGCCCGAAGGCGGTCATGATCTCGGGCCCGAAGGTGTAGATGGCATACATGGGCACCACCTGGCACAAGATGAACACCCCGAGAAATACCATGCGCTTGAGATACTCGCCGTGCATCAGCGTTGCCAGCGGCGTCTTGCCCGCCGGCTTCGCGGGAGCAAGCTCCACATCGGGGCCGAACACTCGGTCCATCACGGCCCGAGCCTCGGCAACGCGCCCCTTGCTTGCCAGCCACAGAGGCGATTCGGGGATGTCGTGCCGCCCGATGAGCAGCACCACGCAGGGTACCACGGCGCTGCCGAGCATCCATTTCCATCCGTCTTCCATACCGTAGAGCCCATAGCCCACCACTGCGGCCACGGTGGCTCCCAGATACCACGCCGCCGACACCATGCCCATGGAGATCGACCGATGTTCCTTGGGCGTGAACTCGGCAATGAGCGAAGTCGCGATGGGATAATCGGCGCCTACGAACACGCCGATGAAGAAGCGGGCGGCCACGAGCTGCCAGGCCTCGGCAACGAATACGCTCAGAAGTGAGAACAGCCCGATCGCTACCAGGTCGATGATGAACATCTTCTTGCGACCGATGATGTCGGTGAGGTAGCCCCCGGCGATGGTCCCCGCGAAAATGCCGACGAGCACCGAGGCGCCGATGGCGGCGCTCCAGTCGTCGGTCAGCCCGAACGCCGGCACGATCTGAGTGAGTGCGACGCCGATGAGCGACAGCACGTATCCGTCCAGAAAAGAGCCGCCCGAGGAGAAGAAGGTGATCTTGCGCAGAAACGGCGTCATGGCCACGTCGTCCATGGTCCTCTTCGCCGTTTGGCGCACCTTGCGGGCCACATCCCCGCTGATCTCCTTCGCAGCCGTCGAGACAGGAGGGCTCGCCACCTGCGTCATCGCCTTCACATCGCCTGCCATGACAGCCCTCCTATTCCCATTCGGCGAGACAGGCGCTCAGATACGGCTTGGCCTCGGGCTCATCAGCGTTTACCATGCAGAAGCGCGCCTCACCCTCGCCCACCTTCCACACCTGCGTGCAAAGACGTGTGCCTGGCAGCACCGGGGCCGTGAAGCGGCACTTGAAGCGACGAAGGCGCTCGGGCTGCCCCGGAATGAGCAGGGCGATCAGGTGTCGCATGGCAATGCCCGCTGTGCACACGCCGTGGTTGATGGGACGAGCCAGCCCGGTCTGGGCCGTGTAGGCCCAGTCGATGTGCTGCTGGTGCCAGTCGCCCATGAGCCGGTAGATGAGGGGCCACTGGTAGCCGCACGCCTCCTCGTAGGTGAGATCGGGTTCGCGATCGGGGTACTCGACGACATCCTTCGGCGGCCGCTCGCCGCCGAAGCCGCCATCGTAGATGCAGCAGTCGTAGGTCTCCACCGTGCACAGATGCGTACCGTCAGCCGAATAGGACTTCCCCACCTGCTTGGAGAGCGACCCGCGTCCTTCCCCTCTATCCCAGATGGCCTCTTGGGTCACATAGGTCTCCACATGATCGTCCATCTTGAAGGGCGCATGAAAGCGCGCGTCGATGCCGTAGTGCAGAGACCCCTCGTAGTTGAAGCCGTAATCGAGGGTCGTCGTCATCTCCTCGTTCACCGTCAGCGGCACACCGAAGATGGGCAGAACCTTCAACTGCGGGTTCTCGGCATCGCGCTCGTTCACGTATTCCAGGTCGGTCTTGCCGTCCCAGCCGGCGCCGCAGCCGAGCGCGCAAATCTCCAAGTCTTTGAATGTGTAGTCCCGGATGAACGGACCAAACGTCCTGCCGACGATTTCCGTTGAGATGGCCATGCTGAATCCTCCTTTTGCCAATGGATTTCTCTGGTCTAGTCAAGCGCGCAGAGCAGCTTCTTCTCCACTTTCCCGACACTGGTATGGGGCAGGCGCTCTACGATCTCCATGATGGTAGGCACCTTGAAATCGGCCAGACGGCAGGCAACGAAGTGCGTGATCTCCTCAATGGCGGCCGTATGCCCCTCGTGCAAAACGACAAAGGCCTTCACCGCCTGGTCGCGCACCGGGTCGTCCACGCCGATGACGGCGCATTCGGCTACGGCCGGGTGCATCAAGAGCGCGTCTTCCACCTCGGTGGCCGACACGTTCTCACCGCCTCGCTTGATCATGTTGCATTTTCGATCGACGAAATAGAACCAGCCTTCCTCATCGCGGTAGCCTTTGTCGCCGCTGAGGTACCAGCCCTCCCCATTCACGGTTCTCGCCGTGGCCTCGGGATCGTCGTAGTAGCCCTTCATGAGACTGATGCCGGGAATACCCCTCACGGCGATCTCCCCTACCGTCCCCGGCGGCACCGCCCGTCCCTCCTCGTCCAGGATCTCCACCTCGTAGCCAAGGCCCGGCCGCCCCACGCTCGGCCAACGGCGCGGGCCATAGGGCAAGTCGGTGAGCGCCCAGCAGATGGACTCCGTCGCGCCGTAGCAGTTCTGCAAACGCACGGAGAAGCGGCGCTCGAAGGCCTCCTTCTCCTCATCGGTGATGGGCAGGTAGTACTGCACCGACCGGACGCAGTGCTCTCGCTCGGCGGCGTCGCACGGCTGCATCATGAGGGTGCGGGCCATCATCGCCACGAGCTGGATGGCCGTGGCTCCATGCTCGCGCACCTGGCGCCAGAAGTTGCGCGCGCTGTACTTCTCCAGCACGACGAGGCTGGCGCCCGCCGCGAGCACGGGCATGAGGGCCGCCAGCTGGAAGTTCGAGTGGAAGGCGGGCATGGTGGTAAGCATGCGGTCCTCAGGCCCCAAGGCGCACTGCCAATCGCCGTAGTGGCCGGCGAAGAGCATGTTCGCATGGGTGATCTCCACACCCTTGGGGCACGAGGTGGTGCCGGAGGTGAAGATGATCATGGCCGTGTCCTGGCCGTCCAGATCGCACCGCTCGTCCAGCACGTCAGCGCACGCATCTACCCCGGCGTCGAAGTCCACGGCACCGGCGACGAGCCCCTCCCCACCGCTGTGGCAGACGAACACGCGCTCCATAGGATAGACGCGCCTCTCTCCACAGGTGTTGTTCGGGCACGGGGGCATGGCGTCGGCGAAATAGTAGCCCTGGCAATCCGGCTCGCAGATGACGGTGCGGATGGCGCAGCGGTCGAACTGGAAGGCGCACTCGCCGAAGACGAGCTGCATGTTGATGGGCACCGCCACTGCCCCGATCTTCGCCAAGGCGAAGGTGGCCGACACGTACTCGGGCGAGTTGTACAGCTGGATGGCCACGTTGTCGCCTTTTTTCACCCCGGCCAACCGCAGGAAGTTCGCCGTGCGGTTCACCAAGCGGTCGAACTCGCCGTAGGTGAACGAGCGACGATGCCCGGCCCGATCCTCGCAGGTCAGAAAAAGATGATCGCCGCGGCTTGCGGACAGTTCGTTCCACAAATCGCGGAGATTCTCGTTGCCTACGATGGTCGTCATCGCGTTCGCTCCTTCCCTTGGGCTTGCCGGTGAAAGAGGGCCCGCCCCTCCCTGGCGGGCCCTCCCTGCGCATAGTTGGCGCGATGCGCTCGCGCGGGGTGCTACGGCTACTCAGCGCACTTCACAATGCCGTCAGCCGCGAGGCGGGCAATCTGCTCATCGCTGTAGCCGAGCTTGGTCAGCACGTCCACCGTGTCGCCGCCCTGGGCGGGCATGGGACGCCAAATGCGACCGGGGTTGTTCTGGAACTTCGGGAAAACGCCAAGCCCATGGAAGGTCTCGCCGTCGGCCGTCTCCCAATCGACCCAAGTGTCGCGCAGACGCAGGTGCTCCTCCTCGACCAAGTCCTCCATGTCGTTGATGACCTGAGCGGCAATGCGATGCGCCGCGAAGTCCTCTTCGATCTCGTACTTGGAATGAGCCAGGCAATACTCCTCGAAGGCGCGCTGGATCTCCTCAGCATGAGGATTCGACAGCCACAGCCCGCTCGTATCCTCGGGAATCTCCGGTGTTCCCCACAGATGCCCCAGACCGATGGTCTCGAGGAAGTACTTGTTCTGGTCGACGCCGTAAAGGCACACGCCCAAGAAGCCGTCCTTGCAGGCGAACTCGCCAATCCCGCAGAGATTTTGGTTGCGCGCGCCAGGGCGAGGCCACTTGATGCCCTCGTTCAAGTAGTCCACGAGGTAATACTGGCCGATGGCCAAAAGCGTCTCGTACATGGCCAAGTCGATGGACTCGCCCTGTCCCGACTTCTCGGCCTTGTACAGTGCGGCCAGAGCCGAGCTGGCGATCATGAGCGTGTTGAAGTAGTCGCCGGCATAGGGTCCCGGCAGCATCGGCTGCTCCTCGGTGCCGTTCTGCATGATGATCCCAGCATAGGCCATAACCGTCAGATCGTAGGCTGCGCGCTTGACCATCTTGGGATCGCCCGTCTGCCCGAAACCAGATACGTGCACGATGACGAGCTTGGGATTGATCCCCCACAGCACTTCGTCGGTCAGGCCCTTGCGCGCCCACGTGCCCCCCTTCGAAGCCTCCATGAAGATGTCCGCGTCTCGGATCATGTTAAGGAATATCTCGCGGCCCTCTTCGGAGAAGTAGTTCAGCGCCACGGAACGCTGGTTGCGGCGCTCGGCCTGCTTGATATAGGCCGTATCGCGAATAGTGTCGCCGGCGCCGGTGTTCTCAAGCCAGGTGACATCCGCCCCCCAGTCGGCCATAAGATCGGCAGCCTTGGGGCAGGCAAGCTCCACGGCGGCATAGACCACCTTCACACCGTCAAGCGGACCGTAAGAGGGTTTCTCGGTAGGGATAGCCATTGCTTCTTCTCCTTAAATCGTGTTTCTCTCAATACCTCGCTGGTTCTCGCCTAAGAGAGCTAGGCCTTGTAAGCCTTGCAGGCACCCTTGGAAGTGGCGAGAATCATCATCTCGTCGGTGCCCCCAGAGACGCGGTCGACGCGCAGGTCGCGCCAGATGCGGTTGATGCGGTGCTCGGAGGCCACGGCGATGCCGCCCATCACCTGCATGGCGTCGTCGGTCACCTCGAAGGAGGCGTTGGCGCAGTAGTACTTGCACATGGCGGCCATGGCCGGGTCGAAGTCGCCGCCGTTGTTGTCGGCCATCCAGGCGGCCTCGTACAGCATGTTACGCATGTTGGTCAGCTTGATGCACATCTCGGTGATCTTCAGCGAGTTCAGCTGGAATCGGCTGATGGGCTTGCCGAAGGCGATGCGGGTGTTGGCGTGCTTCATGGCGTCCTCGAAGGCGCAGATGGCGGTGCCGTAGTCGCAGGCGCCCACGAGCCAACGCTCGAAGTTGAAATCGGACACGCCGCGCATAAATCCGTTGCCCTCCTTGCCGAAGATGTCGGACTCCTCCAGCTCCACGTTGTCCAGGTACACCTCGCAGCAGCTGTCCATGCGAAGCCCCAGCTTCGGCAGCGGGGAGAGCTTCACGCCCGGCTTGGACATATCGACGAAGAACTCGGTGAACTGCGACTCGTCATCGGCGTTCTTGGCCATGATGACCAGGTACTTCACGCCGGCGGACGAGGTGATGAAGGTCTTGGTGCCGTTCAGGTAGATTTTGCCGTTCTCGCGCTTGTACGTGGTGGCCAGCGCCCCCACATCCGAGCCTGCGCCCGGCTCGGTGCAGGCGGAGTTCCAGATCTGCTCGCCGGAGCCGAGCGTGCTCATGACGGCGTCGATCTGCTCTTGGGTTCCCTCGCGGATAATGGTCTCGAAGCCGGGCAGCTGGTAGAGCACGTAGGTGGGCGCACCGTAGCGGCCGAGCACCTCGTAAACGGCCATCAGCGTCACGCAGGGCTGCTCCAGGCCCAGGCCGCCGTGGGACTCGGGCAGCATGATCTGGTCGAAGCCCAGCTCGCACAGGCCCGCCACCCAGCGCAGGGGGTAGACGTGCTTCTCGTCGCACTCGTGGAAGTAGGTCTCCCAGTTCTCGCTCTCCATGTACTCGCGGTAGCTGTCGACGATAAGCTCCTGCTCGTCGGTGAGTTTGAAGTCCATTCTTCTGTCTCCTTTCAAAGGGTGCTTTGCAAAGGGAACGCGCCCTGCGCGCCCCCGGATTGCCAATAACTAGGCGAGGCCCAAGGTCTCGCGGTAAAAGGTGGCGCCGTGTTCCAGCGCGTCGTTGGCCGCATCGAGCATCTTGGTGTAGTGCAAGAAGGCGTGGATAACGCCCTCGAACAGCTCGAAGCGGAAGGGGGTGCCGTACTGCTCGCAGATGGCGGCCAGGGTGGCCGAGTCGTCGCGCAGCGGGTCGAACTCGGCGGCGGCGATGTAGCAAGCAGGCACATCATGGGTCAGGTCGTTCAAAAACAGGTTCGCGTAGGGCTCCGCCGCAAGGGCCGCGGGATCCTCGGCGTACAGGTTCAGGTAGAACTGCCAGTCCTCCTCGGTGAGGCCGTCCCACGGACCGCCCAGAAGCCGCATGGAGGAAGAGTCGGTCAGGCCGAACCACCCGTAGAACAGAAGCAGGCACTTCACGAAGTCGGCGCCGCCCATCTCCTCGCGCAGATACAGCGTGGCGGCCAGGCCCAGGTGCGCGCCGCCGGAGTCGCCGGCAAAGGCCAGGCGGTCGCCGTCGATGCCCCAGGCCTTCCCCGCCTCGTGCAGGTGCGCGGCCACCGCCGCCGCCTCGCGCACGGCGGAGGGGTACTTCGCCTCCGGGGACAGCCGGTAATCCACGGCCACCACCGGCACGCCGGCGCGCTTCGCCAAGATGCGGCAGATGCGGTCGTGGGTGTCCAAGTTGCCGAGGACGAACCCGCCGCCGTGGACGTAGACGATGGCCGGCGCCGTCGCGCCCTCGGGGATTTCACAGGGGTAGTAGCGCCGCACGCCGATGGCGCCGAAGGAGCCTTCCACCGCATCGTCGACCACACGGCCCATCTCAGGGGCTCCCTCGTTCCACCAGGCGCGGCCGGCCACGTAGTTCTCGCGCATCTGGGCGAAGCCGGCGCTTGTGTCGTTGGCGTCCCCGGCCAGCTCGTCCTCCTTCGCGAGGACGGCGGCCATCTGCGGGCTGATGCGGGCGAGCACGTCAATCTTGTTCGGCATAATAGGATCTCCCTGTCCTTTCCCGAATCCTGCGGTCTTTCCGATTTCCTCGCGTCGCTAGATGGTGGCCTCGCCGCCGGCGATCTCGGTCGCCTCGGCCTCCTCGGTCTTATCGACGTACTCGGCGCCGAAGTGCTTCTTGATGGTGCGGAGCAACATGACGAGGCAGATGCAGCCGATGACGCCGAACATGATCTCGAAACCGAAGATGCTCGTGTAGGCATCGATGCCCTGGGCGTCGATGAGGCCGCCGTACCAGGTGTGGATGAACACGTCGGGCATGAAGCCGACCACGGACAGCACGCCGGCGGCCGTGCCGAAGATGCGCATGGGGATCTTGATCTCCGAGAGCGGAGAGCTTCCGATGGAGAAGGCGCCGTAGGTGGTGAACCCGAACACGACGACCAGGATGGCGGCGACCATGGCCGCGCCCGGATCATGCGGGAAGACGATGAAGCCGAGCAGCACCGCGATGGACAGGATGAAGGCGCCCAGGATGACCTTGGAGGGGCTCTTCAGCTTCGTGGCCAGCCAACCGACCACAGGGCCGGCGATGAGGCCGATGCCGTAGGTGCGGATGAGGCCCACGACGTTCACGAGATTGCCGTCGGCGTTGAAGCACTGGGTGAGGTAGGGCGTGGTATAGGTAGCGCCCTGGTACACGGCGTAGACGCAGAAGTAGGCGACGCAGGCCCAGATGACGCCGGGGTGCTTGATGGCCTCGACGGCCTCCTTCAGGCTGAACAGCTTGGCGTTCTTGTCGATCTCGCCCTTGAAGTCGGGGATGAGGAAGATGGAGGCCACACCGAGCACGGCGATGACCACGGCCAGGAAGATGAGCATGACCTGCACGCCCTGGGCGACATTGGCGATGGCGGCGATGATGCCGGCGTTGATGAGGCCGATGACCAGTCCGGTCACGCCGTAGATGGAGTAGCTGATGCCGATCTTCGAGGCGTACTCGTCCTCCTCGCAGCACAGGCGGATCACCTTGAAGCGGGTGCCCCACCACACGAGGATGGAGGTGATGCCCATGGCTACGAACAGCACGAGGCAGATCTCCACCGACGGCAGCATGGCGTAGATGCCCACGAGCACCGCCGTGGCGAGGAAGCCCACGGTGGCCAGCGTGCGCATGCGGAACTTGTCGGCCACGATACCGGAGGGCAGATAGCAGATCATGGCCGCGATGCCGTAGGCCGACACCATAAGCCCCAGATCGGCGTTCGTGCAGCCGAGCGCCTGCATCAGCGGATCGTAGAACACATTCTTAAGGTACATGGGCGCGTAGATGATGGACGAGCCCATGGAGATGAGCACGACGAGTGCCCACTTGTGAAGCGACGTCAAGTCCTTGTACGTCACTTCCCCCTTGCTCTTTGCAAGCAACGACATGGTGGTGCTTCCTTTCTCTTCTTCTTATCCCGGAACCGCGCCGAGCCTTAAAGGATCTGCTCGGCCGGTACCGCATTGCCGACCGATCTGGTGAGAATTCTGCCTTCTGGAAACCACCGTGGCATCGCTCGATGACCGTGAAAACCTCGTTACCTAGTTTCTTGCGAGGAGACACATTCCAGCGAAAAGTGGGGCAAGGTATCGCAAAACCCCTGCGAAAAGCGGAGTACTTAAAAACTTGCGATCCCTTTTTCCCTGATGACCTTTACACTGGCAGCTTGAATTTGATACCGTGGAGCCCTGGTCGACGACATGTCAGCCGGAGGACCGAAGCGATGTCGCAATCCGCAGGACGGCAAAGGGGAGAGCACCAATGGAAGCAAGCCGCGCCGAGTTCGATTCGCCCGATGTTCGGGAAGGGAAAGGTCCTTCTGCCCTCTTCGATCGACCTTTGCTGAAATACGTGGGATTCGCCTTGCTGCTCGCATGGCACTACGTGCTCTGGTTCGTGCCGAGCTTCTTCTTCCACACCCAGCTGCTTGACGAAAGTGTGACGCTCAGCTGGGTGGCAAGCCTGTTGGCGACGGCGGCGTTCCTTTTCGTCTTGGCGGGACTTCTCGGACGCAAGCGTCACCTAAGCGACTATCCCGCCGTCCTTCCGGCCGCCATGATCGTCGCCGCGGCAAGCACCGTGGCCCTGGGTTTCTTCCCCTTCCATCTTGCACCTGCGGGCCTCTATCTCGTCGTGATCATCGCCCTCAGCGCCTCCGAGGCCACGCTCTGGATACTCTGGGGCGAGCGCTATGCCTGTGTGAAAGCGAACTTCACCATCAACCACATCGGCACCGTCTTCGGCATCACGCTCTTTCTGTGCGTGCTTATCGCCTCGCTTCTGCCGCCGACGATAACGGCGCCGGCGACGGCCCTGCTCCCCCTGGCATCGGGAGCCCTTCTGGCCTTCGCCCGCAAGGACGAAAAGCGCGCCTTTCCCGTACTCCTGCCGCGCAGCGCTACAAGCAGCGGCTTCAAGAACATGCTCGGCGTTGGCTTCGTCACGCTGCTCGCCTGCGCCGCCTGCTATTTCCTCAGCTGCATCATCCCATGGGAAGTGCTGCCCACCGGCGAGGACTCCTTCACATTCGGCATTTTGGGCGGGTCTCTGTTCATTCTCGTCATCGCCGGCATCTACACGCTGTCGCGCAACCGCCTCAACATCTTCAAGATCTACCCGGCCCTGCTCATCGCCATCATGGTGGGCTTCTCGCTGTTCCTCTCCTCGACGTTCGCTTACTTCCCCGCCTTCATCGTCGGCATCGGCGTGCAATCGCTCTTCGAAGTGCTGCTCATCATGTACTTCGGCATCCTCACCACCAAAGGCTACGCGACCCCGGCGCTCACTTTCGCCATGGCCGGCGGCTTCGTGCGCCTGGGGCTCGCCGCGGGCAACTCGCTGGCGCTGTGGTACGAGAGTATGGCAGTGCCAGTGACCCAGGCCCTCACACCGCCGACCTGCCTGGCCTTCATGTGCCTGCTCGCCGTCGTGCTCGTGCCGCTCGTGCGCATGGAGTTCAGCATCGTGGCCCTCACCGCTGCGCCGCCCACGCGAAACGAGGTGGAGGAGATCTGCGCCGAAGCGGCAGCCGAGTTCGGCCTGTCGGCCCGCGAAGCGGAGATCCTGCTGCTCATCGCGCGCGGACACACGACCAACTCCATGGCGGAAAAGCTCGTCATCTCCCCTTACACCGTAAACACCCACATCCGCCACATCTACGACAAGATGCAGATCCACAAGCGCAGCGAGCTTCTGAACTACCTGAACATGCAGCGCTCAGATTTCTAGAGCACGACTCGATAGGCAGGAACCGATCCCTCCGTAGGGGCTGACCTTGGTCAGCCCTCCCCTGGCGAGTCGACCCCACTTGAGGAGGGGCGACCAAGGTCGCCCCCTACGGGATAATGCGATAACCTTTCATGACAAATCCATGGCACACAAGATGAGGCATTGCCAATTCTGCTTATTCACTGTATATTTACAGCAAATTCTTAGGAGGTTGCTATGCCGCAGATCAAGCCACTGTCCGAATTCAACCGGAACCAGAACGCCCTCATCGAGGATCTCAGCCACTCGGGCGAGCCCTTGTACCTCACGCGCAACGGCTCGGCTTGCGTCGTGGTGATGGACTCGGCCGCCTTCGATGCCGCCATGGCCTTCCGCAACGAGATTTACGAGCAGGAGATGCGCACCTACCGCGGCATGCTCAAAGGCATCCAGGAAATGCAGGAGGGCAAGCTTCACGACGCCCAGGACGTCATGGACGAGCTGCGGGCACTCAGGGGCTGGGAGTGATGGCCGCCGAAGGCATGCGCGTTCTCTTCACGGACTCTGTGCGCACGTTCATCCTGGAGAACGTTTTCAGTGAGCGGGTGGCGCTCGCCATCGATCGCCAAAGGGACATGCTCGCGCTCTTCCCGGAAATGGGCCGCGAGTACGACCCCGTCTACGATGCGGCGCGCCTCTCGATTCCGTGCCGGTGGATCGCCATTCCCGACACCCCCTTCACCATCTATTACGTGATCGACTACGACGCCGACGAAGTGAGAGTGTTCTACATCGAGCACCAGCGCATGAACCCCATGGGAAGGTTCTCGTAGCGGAAGCCGTCTCGTAGGGGCTGACCTCGGTCAGCCCTCTGCTGGTGGAGCAACCTCGCTCGAGGAGGGGCGACCGAGGTCGCCCCCTACGAAATCATCCCCGAATCGGTGCGAGCTCGCATAGAGAAACGGAGCCCTCCGAACCGTTCGGGAACTTCCTTACTGCCCGGATTTTACCAGTTCCTCGGCCATCTCGCGGAGCTTGAGCTTCTGCACCTTCATGGAAGGGGTCATGGGGAAATCGTCCACGAAGAAGACGCGCTTGGGCACCTTGTAGCGGGCGATGCGCGGGATGGCGTAGGCGCGCACATCGTCCTCGGTCATATCCTCGAAGCCGGGGCGCACCCGGATGAACGCGCCGACGATCTCGCCGAGCTTCGCGTCGGGGATACCCACCACCTGGGCGTCCAGCACGCCGGGCATGGTGAGCAGGAAGTTCTCCACCTCGAGCGGGTAGATGTTCTCGCCGCCGCGGATGATCATGTCCTTGATGCGGCCCGTGACGCGGAAATACCCGTCCTCGTCCACGGTGCCCATGTCGCCGGAGTGCAAAAAACCGTTCGCATCGATGGCCTTGGCCGTCTCCTCGGGCATCTTGTAGTAGCCCTTCATGACGTTGTAGCCCTTGCAGCACAGCTCCCCGTGCTCCCCCGGCGCGCAGATGTGGCCGTCGTTCACGTCCAGCACGCGCACTTCCACCGGGGGGTGCGCCCGGCCCACGGTCTCGCACTTGTGGGGAATGTCATCGTCCACCGAGGTCTGGGTGAACACCGGGCTCGTCTCGGTGAGGCCGTAGCAGATGGTCACGTCCCGCATGTTCATGCGCTCCATGACCTCGCGCATGGTCTCGGGCGGGCACGGGCTGCCGGCCATGATGCCCGTGCGCAGATGCGACAGGTCGAAGGAGTCGAAGTCCGGGTGGTTCAGCTCGGCGATGAACATGGTGGGCACGCCGTAGACCGCCGTCGCCTTCTCCTTGTCGAGGGCCTGAAGCACCAGCTCGGCGTTGAACTCCTCCACGATGAGCATGGTGCAGCGGTGGGTGAGGCAGGCCATGACCCCCAGCACGCAGCCGAAGCAGTGGAAGAACGGCACCGGCAGGCACACACGGTCTTCGGCCCCGCGCTTCTGTCCCTCGCCGATGTAGAAGCCGTTGTTCAGAATGTTGCGATGGGTGAGCATGACGCCCTTGGGGAAGCCCGTGGTGCCGCTCGTGTACTGCATCATGACCACGTCGTTGTTGTCGAACTGGCCCTGGGCCCATTCCAGGGAGCTGTCGGGCTTGTGCTGGCCGAGCAGCAGAAGCTCGGGTACGCTGTAGAAGCCGCGGTGCTTCTCGGGTCCCATGTAGATGAGGTTCTCCAGGAAGGGGTACGCCTCGGAATGGAGGAAGCCGCGCTGCACGTTCAGCGACTCGGGCACCAGATCGCGGATGATCTGCAGGTAGTCCACATCGCGGTAGGCGTCGATCACGCAGAGCGCCTTCATGTCCGACTGCTTCAGCACGTAGTCGAGCTCGTGGGACTTGTACACCGGGTTCACCGTCACCATGACCACGCCGATCTTGGCGCTCGCGTACATGAAGGTGAGCCAGTCGGGAATGTTGCGCGCCCACACGCCCAAGTGGTCGCCCGGCTTCATGCCGATGGCCAAGAGACCCTTGGCCAAAGCATCGGTTCGCTCGTCGAAGTCCTTGTAGGTCCAGCGCAGGTCGCGATCGGGGTACACGACGAACTCGTGATCGGGATCGATCGCCACCTGCTGCTTCAGATAGGCCCCAATGGTCAGCTCCGAGTGCAGCGGATAATCGGGAGACCCGGGAACGGGCGCGTCAGTGGTCTTGTTCTCTTCCGTCATAGATCCCTCCCCCGCTTAGAACGGCGTATATACGCAGGCCAAGAATTTAGCGTTTTGCCCATTATGGGCGCGCACCTGGTGGGGCACGATGGAATCGTAGTAGATGGACTCGCCGGGGCCGAGCACATAGGTCTCATTGCCGTACTCGATCTCGATCTCCCCTTCCATGCCGTAGAGCCACTCCTCCCCTTCATGGGAATCCAGCTTGTGCGTGGCCTCGCCGGTGGGGCTCACGGTGATGATGAACGGGTCCATATGACGGGAGGGACGGCCCGCCGCCAGGCTGAAGTAGGACAGGTCGCCGGCGTCCTTGGCGGTCTGGAGCGATTTCACGCGCTCCACTTCCTCCATCTGATCGGTGCTGATGTAGGCGGGCCCGTAGGTCTCGTCGTCATCCATGAGGGTGCCCAGGCGCACGCCGAGGGCGCGGGTGAGCTTGATCAGCGGCGCCAGGGACGGCGGCACCTCGCCGGCCTCCAGCTTCTCGATGACCGTCACGTCGCAACCGCAACGATCGGCCAGATCCTGGCAGGTCAGATGATGCGCCTCGCGCAGCGTGGTGATCTTGCGCCCGAGCTTGTTGTCCTCAGCCATAACGTGCCTCCTTGAAATTCGATATCGCACTATTTTACTTGAGGACGGAAAAGGGAAATAAAGAAGCCGATGAGATGTCCCATCGGCTTCGGTGAACGTAACGCCAGGCACGCTCTTCGGCAACGCCCTTAGAGAAGAGGCCTCCTTTAGCGCTTCTCGGCGAGCAGTCGGTTGAGCGCGTTCAAGTAGGCCTTCGCCGAGCTGACGATGATGTCGCCATCGGCCCCGCGGCCCACGTACACCTCGCCGCCGGCGGCCTTCACGCGCACGGTCACCTCGCCGAGCGCGTCGATGCCGCGGGTCACGGCGTTCACGGCGAACTCGGACAGGTCGTTGTCGACCTGCACGATCTGATCGATGGCCTTGTACACCGCATCGATCGGGCCGGCGCCCCAATCGCACACCGTCCGCACGTCTCCCTCGGGCCCGCGCAGGGTCACCGTGGCCGTGGGCTTCAAGGGGAAGCCGCAGCTGACCTGCACGCCCTCCAGCGTGTAGATGGCGCACTCCTCGCGATCGCGCTCGTTCACGAGCGCTTCCAGATCCTCGTCGTAGACTTCCTTCTTCTTGTCGGCCACGTCGAGGAAGGCAGTGTAGAGGCGGTCGAGCTCCTCGCCCTCGTACTCGTAGCCGAGCTCCTCCAGGCGGTGCTTCAGGGCCGCGTGTCCGCTGCGGGCCGTCAGCACGATCTGGCTCTGGCCCACGCCCACCTCGGCCGGATCGATGATCTCGTAGGTGTCGCGCTTCTTCAGCACGCCGTCCTGGTGGATGCCCGAGGAATGGGCGAAGGCGTTGGCGCCCACGATGGCCTTGTTGGCCTGCACGTTCATGCCGGTGATGGAGCTGACCAAGCGGCTCGCCTTGATGAACTCGCGGGTGTTGATGTCGGTGTGCGCATCGAGCTCCTCGCCGTGCATGCGCATGGCCATGACCACTTCCTCCATGGCCGTGTTGCCCGCGCGCTCGCCGAGGCCGTTGATGGTGCACTCGATCTGTGTGGCCCCGTTGCGCACGCCGGCCAGCGACAGCGCCGTGGCCATGCCCAAGTCGTTGTGGCAGTGCACCGAGATCACGACGTCATCGATGCCGGGCACGTTCTTTTTCAGGTAGTCGATGCAGGTGAAGCGGTCTTTCACGCGCCCCTCGACGACGCAGAGGTACTCGCGCCCCATCTCGTGCTCACGCATCTGCGCAGACAGCCGGGACGCCGCCTTGCTCGTGCGCGCAAAGACCATCAGCCCGCCAACCGGGCGATCCAGCCGGTGCACCAGCCCCAGATACACCGCGCCGGGCTTGTTGTACTTGATTTTGATGTACTCCTTCAGCTGCGAAAGGATGTCGGTATCGCCCGTCTTGTCCGCCTGCGAGAGCATATTCGGCGGCTTGACAGCGACGATGACGTGGTTATCTTCATACTGCACGTCGATATTCGCCAGCTGATGCAGCGGGAATTCGTTCATTTGGCCGACCACCTTCCGCTTGCGCCGCAGGGCAGCACGCCGCCCGTCGTCACCGGCAGGCAAAGCTCCTGCGCGTCGATGATGCCCCCATGTCGGCTGCTGACGCACTTCATCAGCATATTGCTGAGGACGCTGGCCTGAAAGCCCGTCGTGTAACTGTTGATGAGGAAAAACAGCGGCTTGTCGGAGAGTACCTTTGCGCTCGTATCGACCAGCCCGAACAGCTCGTTTTCCAGCTTCCAAACCTCGCCGCCCGGGCCGCGCCCATATGACGGCGGATCCATAATCACAGCATCGTACCGGTTTCCGCGCCTGATTTCCCGTTCTACGAATTTTTTGCAATCATCGACAAGGTAT
>OGRO01001917.1_pt1 | contig 17186 bp, 13 predicted proteins | sample 1553451 | NCBI WGS metagenome assembly OGRO01 (sample SAMEA2580021, study PRJEB22360) | human gut metagenome
ACTCCGGAAATAGACGCGGAGGTTGAATTTACGCTTGTACCGGATGAACACTATGTGCTTAAATGCTGGCTGCTGAACGGTGTTCCGATTGCGGACGAGGAAGAATTGAAGTATATATTCACTGCGGACGGAGCGGACGCTACGGTTTCGGCAGAGCTTGAAAAGGAAATGCTCAACATAACCGCAGCGGCGGACGAAAACGGATTTGTAAGCGGGCTTCCGTCGGTTGTAAGACACGGCGATACGGTTACGCTTACGGCAGCGGCAAAGGCGGGCTACGAATTTGAAGGCTGGTATAAGGACGGCACAAGGATAGACGGCGCGCAGGAGCTATACACCTTCACTGCGGAGACAGATGCGGAATTTGTGGCTAAGTTTACGGAAAAGGAAGCGAAAACAGTTTACTCGATAACAATTCTTCCGACGGCAAACGGCACTATACACGCAACGGTTGACGGCATAAACGTGACAGAGGCAGAGGAAGGTACACAGGTTACGTTCACGGCTGTGGCGGACACGAACTATATGCTTTCGGCGTGGACGAATGACGCGGCGGCAGAAAAGGAAAGCAGCTTCACAAGGACGGTAACCTCAAATCTGACGGTCGGCGCGGAGTTTATTCCGGCTCTGTATTATGATGTGGTTTACGGAGTTAAGGATGGCACAAGCGGCGGCACGGTAAGCGGCAAAGCGGGCGAAACCGCAATTACGGCGGATATTACCGTACGTCATGCGCGCGGAAGTAAGCTCGTATTTACCGCAACTCCCGACAGCGGCAAAATGGTTAAGAAGTGGACAGTGAACGGTGCCGACATGAACGAGCTTTCAAACACGCTTGAATTGGAGCTTACGGAGAACACAAGGGTTACGGTAGAGTTTGAAAACCTTGTACTTTGGAAGATTGCCGATGACGCGGCGGGCGAGTATGCTATAGTTGATATGGTAAGAGAGCCGAGCGATTACGGCACGGACGCGGACAGAACGGTACGTGACGGCGGTAGTGCACAGTTCAGAATCGTTCCGGCAGAATCAAAGACGATTACAAGCCTTGTTTTGGCTGACGATACGGCGGACACGGTTGAGATTGTCAGAAACACCGCTGACGGCAGCTACGATATAAAGCTGACCGGTATAAGAAAGAATGTTAATCCGACAGTTACAACCGCAAGCGGAATACCGCTCACGGTTGAGGACGCGGAAAACGGAACGGTTACAGTAAAGAACGGCGACACAGTGCTTGCAAGCGGCAGTGCGGTCAATGCGGGCGATGTGCTGACGATAACGGCAACCCCGAACTCAAGCTATCGCACACTTGCGGTTAAGGTAAACGGAAATACAATCCAAAACGGTAAGTATACGGTTACGGACGCTGACACGGCTGTTATAATTACGGCGCCCTTTACCCGCAGCAGCGGTGGCGGCGGAGGAGGCGGCGGTGGCGGAAGCACCGCGGTAACATCTTTCGTTATAGGCTTTGAATCAAACGGCGGCAGTAAGGTAGAAAGCGTAAAGGCGGACAGAAATACCGCAATATCCGCACCGACCGCGCCGACCAAGGACGGCTTTGAGTTTGACGGCTGGTACACTGACAAGGAGCTGACCGAGAAATACGACTTCTCAGAAAAGGTTACAAAGAGCTTCACGCTTTATGCAAAATGGAACGAGAAGAAATCGGAAACACCCGAATGGGAAAATCCGTTCGGAGATGTGAAGGACGGCGACTGGTTCCGCGATGCCGTTGAGTATGTAAACAAAAACGGTCTTATGAGCGGCACGGACGTAACGGAGTTTGACCCGAACGGACTTGTAACACGCGCAATGCTTGTAACCGTTCTTTGGAGAGCGGAAAACAAGCCGCAGGTAAACCTCATAATGCCTTTTGCCGATGTTGAAGAAAATGCGTACTACGCCGGGGCGGTACGCTGGGCGGCAAGCGAGGGCATCGTAAAGGGATATTCCGAGGTAGAGTTTGCGCCGAATGACAATATCACAAGAGAGCAGATAGCGGCAATAATGCACAGATATGCGGCATACAAGAAGTACGACATCTCCGCGGGCGAGAATACGAATATTCTTTCCTACGCGGACTATGCGGAAATTTCGGAGTATGCAATACCTTCTGTTCAGTACGCTGTAGGCTCGGGACTTATAAAGGGCAAGACCGATTCGACAATCAATCCGTCGGATAATGCGACAAGAGCGGAAACAGCGGAGATTTTGAAAAGGTTTATCGAAGCAAACAAATAAGAAAGAATAAAAAACAAAGGGCTGCTGCATCGGATTTTTGATGCAGCAGCCGTTTTGATGTATACGGACATTCGGAGCGAGCAGGATGAATTTTAAAAGCACCACGGTTTGCTGCAACTAAACTGAACTCCTCGGAGCATACATATACGCCGTCGGGTTCAGTTTATTCGTTCTGAAACATTTTTTTTCTATCCCCTTAAAAAGGATCAAAAAAAATATTTTTACAGTTCCTTTTATCACCTGTTGACATTTCAACAATTTTGTGATACAATTGCACTTGTTGAAACTTCAACAAGTGCAATACAGAAAGGAATTTTATCAGTATGCAAGAACGATTTGAAGTATTTACTGTGCTTATTAACCGAATAAGCCGCAGCATACGAAGTATAAAAAATCACGAAATGGCAGAATACGGTCTGCGCAGCTCACATATTTCATGCCTTTATTATCTTTATTCCTCCGGCGCTTTAACGGCTACGGATTTATGTGAACGCTGTGAAGAGGATAAGGCGACTATTTCACGTTCGCTTGACTATCTTGAAGGAAACGGCTATCTTACCCGTGAAGCAGGGAGCGCCAAGCGCTATAAATCCCACATTTCGCTGACCGATAAAGGATACGAAGCAGGCAAAAAAATCACCGATAAAATAGACCGCGTCCTTGACGAAGTCAGCATAGGGCTAAGCGAAGAAGAACGTGCTGCTTTTTACCGCAGTCTCGGTATTATCAGCGAAAATCTCGAATCTGTTTTAAAAAATTGCGAAAGGTAGATACTTATGTTTTTTCTTAAATTGGCATTTTGCCGAGTTTGTCAGACGGCATTTCGTATAGCTCTGCCGTTTCTCCCATACAGAGAACCCGAAATTATAAAATCCTGCTCCGAACTGGAATATGTATTCCGTAAGGAAAGAATAAAGTCGCCGCTTATCGTAACCGACAGCGGTATTACGCGAAACAGTTTAACCAAACCTCTTGAAGACATATTAAAAAAATGCGGCATTGCCTACATAATATACGATAAAACCCAGCCAAATCCCACAGTACATAATGTGGAGGAGGCTCTGAAAATTTATCTGCAAAACAACTGCGACAGCCTTATCGCAATCGGCGGCGGTTCTTCAATGGACTGTGCAAAGGCTCTCGGAGCAAGGCTTGTTTATCCTAAAAGAAGTTTGGGGCAGTTAAAAGGTATTCTGCGTGTAATGCGTACTCTGCCGCCCCTCATTGCCATACCTACAACCGCCGGCACAGGCAGCGAGGTTACACTTGCGGCAATTATCACGGATAGTGAAAAGCAGCATAAATATGCCTTGATGAGTTTTCCTCTCATTCCCCGATATGCCGTTTTGGACGCTGCCCTCACATATTCACTGCCGCCGCATCTGACAGCCACAACCGGAATCGACGCCCTGACTCATGCCACAGAAGCATACATCGGACGTTCAACCACAAAAGAAACACGCCGTCTGGCGCTTGAGGCAGCAAAGTTGATTTTTGAAAATATTGAAAACGCATATAATGACGGTCATAACCGTATCGCAAGAGAAAATATGCTCTTTGCCGCTTACAAAGCAGGAATTGCTTTTTCAAAATCTTATGTGGGATATATTCATGCCGTTGCACATTCTCTCGGCGGTACATACGGAACACCGCACGGTCTTGCAAATGCCGTAATTATACCCTATGTACTCGAAGCTTACGGCAAAAGCGCTTACAAAAAGCTACATGAAATCGGAATAGCTGTCGGAGTTTCCGGTAAAAATGACAGTCATGAAATCGGCGCAAAAAAATTTATTAAAGCCGTAAGGGATTTAAACAAACGGATAGGTATTCCCGACAAGCTTACGGGAATAAAAAAATCCGATATCCCGCAGATGGCACGCAATGCCGAAGCGGAGGCTAATCCGCTTTATCCGGTTCCGAAATTGATGACCCGAAAGGAACTCGAAAAATTTTATTATATTATTGCAGATTGGAGTGATGAAAAATGACTCAACCGGAAATTCAGGCTTTGCTTGAAAAACAGAGAAACTATTACAGAGACGGACATACTTTGTCGGTAGATTTCCGTATAAATCAGCTCAAAAAGCTGTATTCATCCATAAAAAAACACGAATCGGAAGTAAAAAATGCCCTATTGGCAGATCTCGGAAAAAGTTTTTATGAAAGCTTTATGTGCGAAAGCGGGCTTGCACTGTCCGAAATTTCATATATGATTCGCCATACAAGAAAATTTGCACACAGAAAAACCGTCCGCACTCCCCTTGCGCAGTTTGCCTCTCACAGCTTTACACAAAGCGTACCTTACGGAAACACGCTTATCATGAGCCCGTGGAATTATCCGTTTCTTTTAAGTATTGATCCGCTTGCTGATGCCATTGCTGCCGGAAATACGGCAATTGTAAAGCCAAGCGCATATTCCCCTGTAACAAGCGCCGTTATAGAAAAAATAGTCTCCGAATGTTTTCCGCCCGAATATATCGCAGTGATAACCGGCGGCAGAGCCGAAAACGCCGCGCTTCTCGACCAAAAATTTGACTTCATATTTTTCACCGGAAGTCAGGCGGTAGGTAAAGAAGTTCTCCGTCATGCCGCAGAGCATCTTACGCCGGTTGTTTTGGAGCTCGGCGGAAAAAGTCCTTGTATTGTTGATTCAAGCGCAAATATAAAGCTTGCCGCAAAACGCATTGTTTTCGGGAAATACCTTAACTGCGGTCAGACCTGTGTTGCTCCCGATTATATTCTTTGCGAACATTCGGTAAAAGACGCATTTATTTCGGAGGTAAAGAAACAAATAAAGCTGCAATTCGGAAACAATCCTCTGAGAAACAGCAATTACGGCAAAATCGTAAATGAAAAGCATTTTATGCGTCTTTGTGGACTTATTGATAAAAGCAAAGTCATATACGGCGGTGAAACCGATATACAGTCACTGCGGATTGCGCCGACGGTTATGGATAATGTGACGGAAAACGATGCAGTTATGGGTGAAGAAATTTTCGGACCGATTATGCCTGTTATTGTATTCGATGATTTTAATACTATTGTTGAAAAGCTGAAAACACACGCCAAACCGCTGGCAATGTACATCTTTTCACACAATAAAGCCAACATTCGCCGCATAACCGATGAATCCACCTTTGGCGGCGGCTGTATAAATGACGTCATAATTCATCTTGCAACAAGCAGCATGGGTTTTGGCGGCGTCGGCGAAAGCGGCATAGGCGCATATCACGGCAAAGCCGGATTTGACGCTTTTTCGCATACAAAATCCATTGTTGACAAAAAAACATGGCTCGACCTGCCTATGCGCTATCAGCCGTACAACAGTGAACTCTATGACAAGCTTTTGCATATGTTCTTAAAATAAAATAGGCTGTAAAAAGTATTGCAGTCCATTTTTAGGGGATAGGAAGAAATGTTTCAGAACGAATAAACTGACCCCGACGGCGTATGTATATACCCGATCGCATGGGCTGGTAGCAGGCTGTTGCCTGCGACCAGCCTCATGAGAAGTTTAGTTTGTTCGTAGCAAGTGTTGCTGGAACAGCAGCATGTTTTGCAATCACGATTGTCACTGCGGGAAAAATTAATCCTAAGAAATAATGGAAGGACTACCATTATTGGTTAAGTTACATATTCTTGGTAGGCAATAAAACAAACGAAAATGTTAAAGAATTGAAAATATTGAAAAAATGTCAGGTGATAATGTTTATCGGTTACTTATGTTTTTCGATAAGCTGTATGATAGTCACAAGTGGATAAGTAGGGCATGATAATGCCTGAAATAAGGATTTTTCGATGTAGATTGTGAGACTATGACTGAATGGTATAGAAATCATTTGAATTAAATCGATACAGTTCTTTTTCGGGCAGCTAAAAACATACTCAATATGCGTATAATCAAGTTTAAGAAACCGCTCCCTAAGGAAGTTTCTGACAAGCAACTACTACCGTCGGCTTTCGGCAGCATATAATTTCTGTCATTAATTCAAGAACGCCGTCCGCTATATCCACACCATAATTTAGTTTTAAGTATTCATAATCAATATTTTTTGAAATGCTAGCTCTGTATTTTTAACCTCAGCAATCACATCTTCAGCATCGGTTCCCTGCTGCTGATATGATAAGGTAGGATAAGTATCATTCGCATAAGTATTCTTCAGCTATATCTGTCTGTTACATATGACAGTGGTGCAACACCCGTGGTGATTCTGACAAAATCGGATCTTTGTTCCGATGCAGAAAGCAAAATCACCCAAGTGCAAAATGCCGCGCCGGGTGTGGATGTGCTGGCAATTTCCTCTCTTGACGGTGACTACAAAGCAGTCATGAAGTATATTCTGCCGGGCAAAACCGTAGCATTCATTGGTTCGTCCGGCGTCGGAAAGTCAACGCTTATCAACAAACTGACCGGTACAGACAGAATCGTTACATGCGAAATCGGGAATGACGACAAAGGGCGGCACACAACGACACATCGCGAACTGATCACACTTTCAAACGGTGCTTTTGTCATTGATACACCGGGTATGCGTGAGCTTGGTATGTGGGATAGCGGTGACGGCATTGATACGGCTTTTGCTGATGTTGAGGAATTATCCCATGTATGTAAATATGCAGATTGCACCCACACAGCAGAGCCGGGATGTGCAGTCCTTTTGGCAATTGAGGACGGAACGCTTGATCCGGCTCGCCTTGAATCCTATCGAAAGCTGAAAACCGAAAATGATTATGCGGCGGACTGCAGCCGATACCTTGAAGCAAAAAGAGCAAAGTTTAAGGAAATTGCAAAAATCAACAAATCAGGCAGAAAAAACAGGTGCTGACAGGCAGAATAAAATCATACCTTTGACACGAAAGGGTAAACAATTGACACGAAAGGGTATATGATTGACACGAAAGGTCGGGGTAAATTTTTACGGGTTCATTTTTTGATTGAAACGGATAATTTTAGGCAATTTTGGCTCAAAAAATGTGCTGCCGATAAGGAGAAAACATTATTGCACAGCAGCACTTTTACACGATGTATTCCGAAAACCGCACAGGCAAAAGGTTTATTTGAAACCGAAATAATAGAATGGTCTGTGAAGATTTACCGTGTTGTTTCTCTGCGTATTAAAATCGGAGTAAGAACCTTATGAATCGGTTTTGAAAGCAGTTCGGGTTTCCGTTTCTTAAATGCATTTATCTGAACAGTAAGAATCTGTATTGCTTCATCCGCAATTTTATCGACCTGCTGTCCTACGGTTGTTATCGGAACTATTGCTTCTTTTGAAATCGGCGAATTATCGAATCCGACTATTTTATAGTTATCTGGAAGCTTGCCATATTTTTTTATAATAATATTCAACAGAATATTTGCATGAGTGTCATTTGACATGAAAATACCAACAGTTTTATTGATATATTTAGCTTCTGTTTCTTCAAACATATTTTTAATTCCGGCATAGTTTTCATCGTATGTTTTTCCGAAATCCCTTATCAAGATATTATAATCGCATTTGTTCGTTTCGCAAAAATTCTTAAAGCCTTTTATTCTCCCATATGCCGGTACATCCTCAGGGACATCGGAATTTGCATGAATCAATATATCACAGCCGCTTTTTGAAAGAATGGTAGCAGCCTGAATTCCGCCCATATAATTATCTGTATTTACGCTGCAGACATATTTATCTTCGCGTTCGATTGTAACAAGCGGTATATTATATGCAGATAATTCCTTTGAAGGGAGTGTGTGACTTAAAACTATCAATCCTTCTGTTTTGTACGCAAGCAGCTCGCTGATATACCTTCTTTCGACATCGGCATCATCTTTTCCCGCAAATACAATAAATTTATAACCGTATTTTTCATATGTGGAAATGATATGGTCAAGAACATCCGAATAATAATGCATATAAAGGTTAGGTATGATAACGCCTATGATTTCCGTTTTCCCGTTCGCCATAACCCTGGCAAGCTTGTTTTCTTTATAATTAAGCGTTTCAAGAGCATGCGCAATCTTATCCTGGTTTTCAAGTGTAACCGAATCGGGATTACTGAAATATCTTGATATGGTTGTTTTTGAAAATCCGGTATACTCGGCGATATCCGCAAAAGTAACATTTTTTTTTGACATATTCTCTGCCTCCGTTTCAGTTTTATTATAGCATATAACAATTATAAAATCAATAAAGTAATCGGTAAAGTAACCAGTTCTGTCAAAACGCACAAAACACGAAAGCTGTTATTGGGGGTTTATCACAAAAAACAAAAGAGCACTTGACAAGTAATCCGTTATGTGATACTATACAGATAGTAAAGTAACTGGTTACTTAAATAAGTCGGAGGGATAACTATGAAAAAGCTATCATTGTTTATGGCAGCTCTTTCGCTGGTTGCCGGCACATTAATGTTAACGGGATGTGCAAAAACAGTAAAACCCGGGGATGTGCGTGGATACGACAACGGAGAGCAGTACATCAGTATGTGGGTGCATACAATCGAAGACACACCTGAAGGCTCGGCATATAAAAAATCGGTGGAAAGCTTCAATGAAAAATACAACGGAAAGTATTTTGCCGATATTGAGTTTATTCCGCGAAATGACAGCGGCGGCGGATATTCTGACAAAATCAACGCATCTGTTATGTCGGGAGATTTGCCGGATGTTATAACGGTGGACGGACCGAATGTATCGGCTTATGCGGCAAACGGAATAATCCAACCACTCGCTGCGCTGACCGATGAGGAAAAATCTTCTTATTTGGAATCAATTATTGAACAAGGTACTATTGACGGTAAGCTTTATGCGCTCGGCGCAATGGAATCAAGTGTCGGATTGTATTACAATAAGGCAATCCTTAAAGAGGCGGGAATTGATATACCTGATAAAGACCATCCTTGGACATTTTCGGAATTTGCGGATATATTAAAAAAGCTTAAGCCGATAATGGATGCCAAAAACGGATATCCGCTCGATATGACATTCCCGGTCGGAGAGTCAAGCATCTATTATTATGCACCGTTTATATGGTCAAACGGCGGCGATTTGATAAGCAGCGACGGCCTCCGGGTGGATGGGTATTTCAATTCCGAAGAAAATGCAGAGGTGTTTAAGTATTTCAGACAACTTGTGGAAAACAAATATATGTCGGCAACACCTGTTGAAAAGCTTTTTGAAAGCGGACGCGCGGCATTTAAATTTGACGGTGCTTGGGAGGTTAATACCATTTATCAGAGTTACGGCGACATTGATCTCGGTGTTGCACCGTATATAGTCAGCGACAAGTGGGACGGAGGGAAATATACTCCTACAGGCTCATGGGCATATGCGGCAACATCAAAAACAGAGCATATTGAAGCGGCAACCGAGTTGGTAAAATGGATGAGCGGCGTAGAAAGCGGAATATTGCTTTATGAAAACACAAAGAGCTTGCCGTCAACATATGACGCATATGACAACATAACGATTTTTGAGGAAGATGCGAATTATAAAGCGCTTTACGAACAATTAAGAGATTACGGTCATCCAAGACCGAAAACACCTGTTTATCCGCAGGTAAGCATCTCTTTCCAACAGGTTCTCGAGGATGTGGGACTTAGCGGCAGAGATGTTAAAGTCGAAATGGATAAATCTGTTGAAAGGATAAACGCTAAACTCAAGCGTTATACAAGATGATATGAAAAACAAATCAAATTCAATTCTCGGAATGGCTTTTTTCGGACCTGCACTTGTTCTGATGACGATTTTTCTCTTCATTCCGATGATATTAACACTTATCTACAGCTTTACGGATTATTTTGCGTTAAACCCTAAGCTGACGCACTTTGTATGGCTCGAAAATTTTTCCGACATTTTCAAAGATGACCTTTTTACAACAGCTTTCGGAAATACGGTTAAATTTGTGCTTATAATTGTTCCGCTGCAAACACTGGGAGCATTGGGATTGGCACTTCTTATCAACAGAGTAACCGTGTGCAAGCGGTATTTCAAGGTGGCGTTTTTTATCCCTGTAGTTATGTCGCTTGCGGTAGTTTCGAATCTTTGGATGCAGATTTACAGCCCCGAAGGAATACTCAATACAATGCTTTCAAATTTTGGAGTCGAACCGCAGCCGTTCATATATGGTGCAAGTCAAGCGCTTCCATCTATTGCATTTATGAGTGTGTGGCAGGGAGTGGGTTATCAAATGATTATTTTCCTTGGCGGATTGCAGGCTATCAACCCTGCGCTTTATGAGGCTGCCGAAATGGATCATGCAAGTTCATGGAGCAGATTTAAAGATATAACACTTCCCGAGCTTAAGCCTCTTTGCGTATTTGTTTTTATAACCGTTACAATAGGCGCATTCAGAATGATAGTTCAGCCTATGGTAATGACCGGCGGCGGCCCGTCACATTCGACATATACAATCGTTTACGACATTTACGAAACGGGCACCGTAAACTGGGAAATAGGACTTGCGTCCGCTATGGCTATTGTGTTTACCGTATTCGTTGTAATACTTACAATTATTCAGACAGTTCTGACCAAGGATAAGGAGGATAGACATGAAAAGAAAAAAGCAAAAAATATTTAATATAGCTCTTGCGGTAATCATGCTTATTATGTCACTGTTTTTCCTGTTTCCCGTGATTTGGATGCTTGCAAACTCTTTTAAGCCGGATGCGGCAATCACGGCAGATATGAATTCGGCAATGGCATTTGTACCACCCGCACCGGGGAAAGGTTTTTTTGATAACTACAAGGCAATTCTTTTTGATACAAGCTTTATACGCTATATGCTAAACACATTATTCTATGCAGCAATAATGATTATCTCCGGTATAATAGTAAACGGGCTTGCGGGGTATGCGCTTGCAAAAATCAAGTTTCCTTTCCGTGACAGATGGCTTGCGGTAATCATGATGCTTATGGTTATACCGTCAGAAACAATTATCACAATAAACTTTATGTTTGTTTCTAAAATGGGTCTTCTTAATACTGTTTTCGGATATATTCTTCCGATGATTGTAAATCCGTTTAATATTTTCTTATTCAGGCAAGTTTTTGTGAGTTTGCCGGATGACGTATGGGAAGCTGCACAGCTGGATCATTGCAATCCCGTGAAGTATTTTTTCACAATGGTTCTGCCTATGTCCAAAACCGTTGTGGCAACAGTAAGTGTTTTTACTTTCCTTAATGTATGGAATGACTATCTTTGGCCGTCGCTTGTTTTTACATCAAGCAATCTTTTAACGGCACAAATCGGTCTTAATTCCATCACATCCAATGACAATACGACAATGGGGCAAACACTTGCGGTTATCACGCTTATTACAATTCCGGTTATAATAATCTATTCGCTTTTCTCAAAACAAATTGTGGAAGGCGTTATTTCAACAGGTTCTAAGGAGGGTTAAACTATGAGTTTTATAGAAATGAAAAATGTGTGCAAAAGATATGCGGGTGCAGAAAAGAATTCGGTTACCGATTTCAATCTTTCAATAGAAAAAGGCGAATTTATCGCCTTTGTAGGACCTTCGGGATGCGGAAAATCGACGACGCTCAGAATGATAGCCGGATTTGAAGAAATAACAAGCGGCGATTTGTATATTAATGGGAATCGCATGAACACGGTGTTGCCGCGTGACAGAGGCATTTCAATGGTATTTCAAAACTATGCTCTTTATCCGCATATGACGGTTGAGAAGAATATTTCATACGGTCTTAAAAACATGAAGGTTCCCAAGGATGAAATTAACAGAAAAGTGGACTGGGCAATCGATGTTTTGGGTCTTTCGGAATACAGGTACAGAAAGCCGAAAAATCTTTCGGGCGGACAACGCCAAAGAGTTGCTCTCGGGCGTGCTATTGTGAAAAATCAAGAATTGTTTCTTATGGACGAACCTCTTTCGAATCTTGATGCAAAGCTCAGAGTCAGCATGAGAGCGGAAATAAGCAGGCTTCATCGTGAACTCGGAAGCACTACTATTTATGTAACGCACGACCAGGTTGAGGCTATGACGATGGCGGATCGAATTGTAATTATGAAAGACGGTATTATTCAGCAAGTCGGAAAACCGATGGACCTTTATGAACACCCTGCAAATAAATTTGTGGCAGGATTTATAGGTTCGCCTCAAATGAATTTTTATGATGTTAATGTTAAGGGAAACACTGTTGTGTTCTCTGACGGAAGCAGTATTGATCTTCCGGATTCCGTTATGTCGCATCTTGCCGGAAAAGAAGGCGAATTTATTATCGGAATCAGAGGCGAGGATATTAAGGTTGATGCACAAAATATGGATCTTTACAAAGGGAATAAAATGGTTGCAACTGTTGAGAATGTCGAAATTATGGGGAATGAGAATAACCTTTATTTCAACTTTGCAAACACCCAAACAATTGCAAGAGTTTCAAAATATGAAATAAGCAAGCCGGGCGATACCATCGAGTTTGTGTTTATTCCGTCAAGAATACATTTTTTTGATAAACAGACAGAGAAAAGTCTTTTTTAAAAGGAGGACATTATGCAAAAAATTCATTTTAAAGCGCCAAACTGCTGGATAAATGACCCCAACGGGTTTATATGGTATAAAGGTTGGTATCATTTGTTTTATCAATGCTTTCCGTATTCCGCGCATTGGGGAAGAATGCATTGGGGACACGCCGTGAGCAAAGACCTTGTCAATTGGGAGGAAAAAGGCATTGCTCTTTTTCCGTCCAAGACAGATGACAGAAGCGGATGCTTTTCGGGCAGTGCGATTGAATATAAAGACAAAATGTATATTTACTATACGGGAGTGAATTATACGGAAGAAGACCCCGAAAACATAAACTGCTGTATTAATGATACATTCACGGCGGCACAGCTTATGATAACTTCAGAGGATGGCATGAAATTCGACAATATAACAGACAAAAAAACCGTTATTCCACCCATAGAAGATAAAAAAATAGGCGACAAAAATCATACTCGCGACCCTAAGGTGTGGCGCGGCAAAGATGCATGGTATATGGTTCTCGGAAGTACCGTCGATAAAAACGGCAGACTGCTTTTCTATAAGAGCTCGGACTTGAAAACATGGCAATATCTCAACTATTGCGAAAAAGACGGCTTCGGCTGGATGTGGGAATGTCCCGATTTCTTCGAGATTGACGGAAAGGGAGTGACAATCTTTTCACCGATGGGATTTTTCAATGACGGAAACGGATATGATTCCGTTGCGGTTTGCATGCTTTCTTCATTCGATGAAAATACAGGCAAAATGGAGCTTTCCGAGGATTATCAGCTTTTTGATTACGGAATTGACCTTTATGCACCTCAAAGCACGACCGATAAGGACGGAAACCGTGTTGTTATTGCCTGGGCGAGAATGCCCGAGACGGTTATCACCGAAAAAGGCGAATGGTGCGGTATGATGTGCATTCCGAGAATTGTCGATGTAAAGAATAATCATGTATATATAAGACCGCATACGAATGTTAAAAATTCGTTTGTAACAAAGCTGTCTGCTCCGAAAAAATCAGGGTATATGCTGAGAACAACACTAAAAAACGGAGAAAGCATCAATGTCGGCGGATATGTAATAAAGCGTGAAAACGATAAGATTACGACGGATCGTTCAAAAGTATTTAACATAAAGGGTAACTACAGACTTATTGCCGAAACCCCTGTTATTAACGACGGATATGAACTTGAGATTTACGTTGATGAGCATCTCGTTGAAGTATTTATCAATAACGGCGAATATGTTATAAGCAATGTTGTATATGGTCTTACCGAAGAAATTACAGGTAAAAATTATGACTTATATTCTGCGTAGTGAGGTGAAATGAAATGAAAAAATATGATGTGACAGCTCTCGGAGAATTGCTTATAGACTTTACCGAAAACGGAACGAGTCAACAGGGAAATCCGTTATTCGAGGCAAATCCCGGCGGTGCACCGTGCAATGTGCTTGCGATGCTTTCAAAGCTCGGCAAAAAAACAGCCTTTATCGGTAAGGTGGGTAATGATATGTTTGGAAGGCAGCTTTCCGATGCGGTGAAAAGTGAGGGGATAAATACGGATGGCATTATTTTTGATCAATCAGTGCCGACAACTCTTGCGTTTGTTCATACCGGCGCAAACGGTGAAAGAGAATTCAGCTTTATAAGAAACCCCGGAGCGGACATGATGCTGACGAAAGATGAGGTTAATGTGGATTTAATAAGAGAGTCAAGAATATTCCATTTCGGAACACTTTCATCTACTCACAGCGGTGTTCGCAAGGCTACAAGGTTTGCTGTTGAGACGGCAATAAGAAACGGAGCTTTAATTTCTTTTGACCCAAATCTCCGTGAACCGCTGTGGAAAAGCCTTGATGACGCACGAGCCGAAATAGAATACGGATTTTCAAAATGCAATATACTGAAAATATCAGATAATGAAATTGAATTTATGTTCGGGCATAATGATTATGATAAAGCTTCAATGCAGCTTTTTGAAAAATATCCGAATATTCAGCTTGTATTTATAACTCTCGGGGCTGACGGAAGTTGTGCATATACAAGAAGTGCAAAAGCAAAATCACCTGTTTATAATGTTACATCAATCGAAAAAACAGGCGCCGGAGATACTTTTTTCGGCTGTGCATTAAGCTTTGTGACAGACGATGATATTTCTGCGTTTGACAACAGAAAGCTAAAAAAAATCCTGGACTTTGCAAATGCGGGAGCTTCGCTTATTACCACAAAAAAAGGTGCACTTAAAGTAATGCCGAGCAAAGAGGATATTTTAGCTCTTATTGGCGATACGAAGATAAGTGAAATTGAAATAAAACTGGATACTGTTGATGATGTGAAAGAATTCGTAGAATATGTTACCAACTTCGGCTGTGATTTTGAGATAGTTGCAGACAGGTTTGTTGTTGATGCAAAATCCATTATGGGAATTTTCAGTGTGGATTTAAGCAAAGTCTTGACGCTTGTTATTGGGACAGACGACAAAACCGAAATCGACAGAATTAAAAAAACAATACAAAAATTCGTTGTGTAAAAATATTTATCCGTTATTTTCACTTAGTACTTTATTATGATTTTTGGGATACCGGAGTAAACAGCAGAAAATCAAATGCCATTCGCAATGCCGATTATATTATTGACATAAGACCGGGCGGACGGAAGCAGCAAGCGAAACACCGACAGAAATCAGTGAAAATAAACTCAGTATAATGGAAAAATATCTGTAACTTCGCACTGAGAAATATTTGATATTTTAATGTGCATAATCATACTTTTGACACGAAAACTCCAATCTTTGACACGAAAGGGTAAACAATTGACACGAAAGGTCGGGGTAAAATTTTACGGTTTCATTTTTTGATTGAAACGGATAATTTCAGGCAATTTCGGCACAAAAAATGTGCTGCCGATAATGAGAAAACATTATCGTTTGGCAGCGCTTTTACACGATGTATTCCGAAAACCGCACAGGCAAAGTGTTTATTTGAAACCGAAATAATAGAAAAGAACCTCAAGGTTTCTATCAACCTTGAGGTTCTTATTTGGTGCGGATGAAGGGACTTGAACCCCCACGATAAAATCACTAGATCCTAAGTCTAGCGCGTCTGCCAATTCCGCCACATCCGCATATTAAGTTTTTACCTCTTAATTTTTACACGGTAGAGGTGCACCGAGGAGGAGCATGTCACTTAAACCTCATATATGAAAACGGGAAACCCGTAATCAACAATAAATTCACCGAGGTGGTGGAAACAAAGTCTGGCGCGTCTGCCAATTCCGCCACAGCCGCATATTAAATTTTACCTCTTGATTTTTACACGGCAGAGGTACACCGAGGAGGAGCATATCGCTTAACCCTCATCTATGAAAACGGGAAACCCGTAATCAACAATAAATTCACCGAGGTGGTGGAAACAAAGTCTAGCGCGTCTGCCAATTCCGCCACGCCCGCATATTAAGTTTTACCTCTTAATTTTTACACGGTAGAGGTGCACCGAGGAGGAGCATATCGCTTAATCCTCATATATGAAAACGGAAAAACCGTAATCAACAATGAAATCACATAAAGGACGGAACCTAAGTCTGGCGCGTCTGCCAATTCCGCCACGGGCGCATACTAAACTGAAAGCTGAAAATAGAAAGATTGTGTTTCAATTCCCAATTTTCAACTTTCTAATTATATCACATAAAAGGGCGGTTGTCAAGCATTTGCAGGCCTGTTTGTTTAATTCGCCGGGACACCCGTGCGGAGGAGTGCAAAAAATATAAAAAATTTTTTAAAATTGACTCTTGACAAAATGAATTAGTTATGCTAAACTAACCTATGAAGGTTAGCGAGAGCTAACCATATTTAACGAGTGTTGGTTAGGATGAGCTAACCGGAACGGAGGTTAAAAGATGATGCCGCTTAGTTTAGCAACAGTTGGAGAAAGTAACATCATAAAGAAAATCGGCGGAAAGCCGGAGGTAAGGAAACACCTTGAAAATCTGGGCTTTGTTGTCGGAGGGAACGTACAGATTGTGAGTACGCTCGGCGGAAACGTCATAGTAAACGTTAAGGAAACACGGGTTGCAATCAGTGAGGAAATGGCACAGAAAATTATGATTTAAAAATCTTTAAATAACTTAATTAAGGCAGGAGGAATAAGGAATGGATACTTTGAGGCAGGCAAAGGTCGGCGATACGGTGACCGTAGTTAAGCTGCACGGCGAGGGCGCTGTAAAACGCAGACTTATGGACATGGGTATCACAAAGGGGACAACGGTACATATCAGAAAGGTTGCACCGCTCGGCGATCCGATTGAGGTTACGGTACGCGGTTATGAGCTTTCGCTGCGCAAGGCGGACGCTGAAATGATAGAGGTTAAGTAATTGAGATTTAAAGAAAGAGAGGAATAGTTATGAATATCAGAATTGCCCTTGCGGGCAACCCGAACTGCGGTAAAACAACGCTTTTTAATGCCC
>OGRO01001919.1_pt1 | contig 17161 bp, 16 predicted proteins | sample 1553451 | NCBI WGS metagenome assembly OGRO01 (sample SAMEA2580021, study PRJEB22360) | human gut metagenome
ATAAAAATTAGCTTTTAAAACTCTTCCCATATTTATTATCTCCCCATTTAATATCATTATCTACAGTATATCATACAATTTATACACTTGTCGTCTATCTTATTTCCACTCAAATCATCTCATCAATAATATGGTGAAGTCTATTTAATGATCTATTAAGGCTAGTACCCATAGCTTACATTTGTACAAGTTCATATCTAAGTGAATTTTTATTTCTTCACTAGCTTTTTATGTTTACAATATTTTTAATAATAAAAAGGACACACACCCTCAAAACAAGGATATATGCCCTTTAATACTCACTAAAAAAATATCAAATTAACTCTAACAAAGAATCAATCAATTATTTCAACTGAGCAGCAACCTCAGCTGCAAAGTCTTCTTCTTTCTTTTCAATACCTTCACCAGTTTCAAAACGAACGAATCCTTTGATTGTAACATTAGCTCCGTTTGCTTTAGCAACCTGTTCTACGTATTTTCCAACTGCCTGTTTTCCGTCTTCAGCTTTAACATAAGCCTGATCTAACAGACATACTTCTTTTAATTCTTTGTTCAGACGTCCAACGATCATCTTTTCGATGATGTTTTCTGGTTTGTCTGGGTTTTCGTTCATAGCCTGAACTTTTAAGATTTCTGTTTCATGCTCGATGTAATCTTTAGAAACTTCATCTCTGCTTGTGTATTTTGGAGAAATAGCTGCAACCTGCATTGCTACGTTTTTAGCCATCTCTTTGATCTCGTCGTTAACTACGTCTGTAGCAACTTCTACTAATACACCGATCTTACCACCAGCGTGGATGTAAGATGCAACAAATCCGTCTGCTGCAGATACTTTAGCGAATCTACGGATGTTTAAGTTTTCTCCGATAACAGCGATCTTACCATCTAATGCTTCTTTAACAGTTTTTCCAGCTTCTGCTTTAGATTCTTCTGCTAAGAATCCTTCGATCTCAGCTGCTTTTGTTGTAAGAGCCTGATCAGCTACTTCTGCTACATATGTTCTGAATGTATCATTCTTAGCTACGAAGTCTGTTTCAGAGTTAACTTCAACGATTGCTGCTTCTTTTGCATCTTCAGATACTGCTACTGCAACAAGTCCTTCAGCTGCGATACGTCCAGCTTTCTTTGCTGCTTTTGCAAGACCGTTTTCTCTTAAAAATTCAACTGCTGCGTCCATGTCTCCGTCTGTGTTTGTAAGAGCTTTCTTACAATCCATCATTCCGGCACCAGTCATTTCTCTTAATTCTTTTACCATTGCTGCTGTGATAGCCATGATTCTTTTTCCTCCTAAATTGAAAGTGTGAATAAATTATTCAGCGTCTTCTGCAACTTCTTCAGAGTCTGCATCGATTCCCTGGTTTGCTTCGATAACTGCATCAGCCATAGCAGATGTGATCAGTTTTACTGCACGGATCGCATCATCGTTTCCTGGGATGATATAATCTAATTCTTCAGGATCGCTGTTTGTATCTGCGATTCCAACAAGAGGAATTCCTAAAGTATGTGCTTCCTGTACACAGATTCTTTCTTTCTTAGGGTCTACAACGAAGATCATGTCTGGAAGTCCACCCATTTCTTCGATTCCACCTAAGTTCTTCTGTAATTTGTCTTTTTCTTTGTTAAGTTCTAAAACTTCTCTCTTTGGAAGTACGTCAAATGTTCCGTCTTCTTCCATCTCTTTGATCTTTTTCAGTCTAGCGATTCTAGATTCGATTGTTTTGAAGTTAGTCATCATTCCACCTAACCATCTCTGGTTTACGTAGAACATTCCGCAACGTTCTGCTTCAGCCTGAATAGAATCCTGAGCCTGTTTCTTTGTTCCTACGAACAGAATCTTTCCACCCTGTGCTACACATTCTTTTACTGCATTGTAAGCATCGTCAACCATTCCTACAGATTTCTGTAAGTCGATGATATGGATACCATTACGCTCTGTGTAGATGTATGGTGCCATTTTAGGGTTCCATCTTCTTGTCTGATGTCCGAAATGTACACCTGCTTCAAGTAACTGTTTCATTGAAATAACGCTCATTTTAAATCTCCTTTAGTTTTTGCTTCCGCTATTTTCATCGTTCTGACAAACCTCTTGGGCACTTACCAGAATTCCAATAGCGTGTTTATTTTTACCTATGACAGTATATCAAACCTTGTCCTTCTTTGCAAGAACTTTTTCTTTAATTCTAAAAGAATTAATCAAGCTTTGTGATCTCGTCAAATATAAAGTCATTCACTACCTTAATATATGTTCCCTTCATACCAGAGGATCTTGTCTCAACAACTCCGGCACTTTCTAGTTTCCTTAGTGCGTTTACGACAACAGATCTTGTGATCCCGAATCTATCTGCGATCTTACTTGCAACTAAGACTCCTTCATTGCCTTCTAATTCTTCTAAGATATGGATCACTGCTTTGTGTTCTGTGAAGGATAATGTACTGATCGCGGAATCAACGATTCCTTTCTTTCTTCGTTCCTGTTCCACTTCTTCGCTTACAGATCTTAACATTTCAAGTCCGACAACGGTTGTTCCATATTCCGCTAAGATAATATCATCAATGGAATAATTTTCTCTCTGGCGGTACATAAATAATGTTCCGAATCTCTCTCCTGCGATATCGATCGGTGCGATGATCGCATAGTAATCATCAACGTCTGACTCAAATCCAAGTGTGGAAAGGCTGACATTTTCATTGGTGGAAAGAATCGTTAATAGTCTTTCATTTAGTGAAAAATCAACATAATCTTTAACATTTCCTGAGATCAGCTGATGAAGCACTTCGATGTGGTCTGCTTCATTTTTACCTAAGATCTTTCCTTTTTTACTGATGACAAGGACGTTTGAATTCATTACTTCTGTCAGAACTTTACAGATATCGTTAAATACAACTTTCTGTGAATTGTTATTATGAAGTAATTTATTGATCTTTCTTGTTTTATCTAGTAATTGTATACTACTCATCTATATTTTTTCTCCTTATTTTGACACTGACTCCCCAGAAGTCTCTTTCTCTTTTGCATCTTCTGGCATACTGCATACGAATCCACATTCCTTGCTAGAGCATACAAGCTTCTTACCTTTTTCGATCATATAGCTTCCGCATTTTTCACATTTGACTGTGGATGGTTTCTGCCATGACATAAATTCACATTCCGGATTATTTTCACATCCGTAATATTTTCTTCCTTTTTTTGTTTTCTTTAAGACAACTTCTCCGCCGCACATTGGGCATGGGATTCCGACTTTTTCAAAATGTGGTTTTGTATTTCTGCATTCTGGGAATCCAGGGCATGCAAGAAATTTCCCATATGGTCCGTACTTCACGACCATATTTCTTCCACATTCATCGCAGATAACGCCTGTGACTTCGTCTTCGATCTTGATCTTCTCTAATTCTTTTTCTGCATTCTTCACTGCGATCTCAAAGTCTGGGTAGAAGTTTTCAATGACGGATTTCCAATGGACTTTACCTTCTTCTACCATATCAAGCAGACCTTCCATCATCGCTGTGAAGTTCACATCGACGATACTTGCAAATGCTTTCTTCATCATGTTGTTGACTGCTTCTCCAAGCTCTGTGACGTATAAGTTCTTCTTTTCTTTGACAACATAACGTCTTGCTGTGATCGTTGAGATCGTTGGTGCGTAAGTACTTGGACGTCCAATTCCAAACTCTTCTAGTGTCTTAACTAAAGATGCTTCTGTATAATGAGCTGGTGGCTGTGTAAAATGCTGTTTTGGCTCTAAATCATTCAATGTAAGTTTGGTATCTTCATCGATGGATTTTAACATTACATTTCCTTCGGATTTCTCATTGTTAATGTTATATACGGATAGGAATCCATCGAAGGCGATCTTGCTTGCGGATGCATTAAAACGATAATCTCCGGCAGCGATCTTTACGGATGTATTCTCATATTTGGCTGGTGCCATACGGCTTGCCATGAAACGGTTCCAGATCAGCTGGTATAAACGGAACTGATCTCTTGATAGTTCGTCTTTGATGCTTGCTGGTGAGTTTGTCATGTAGGTTGGTCGGATGGCTTCATGTGCATCCTGTACTTTCTTGTCGTCTTTCTTGGCGACAGTTCCTGCTCCAACGAACTCGGCTCCATAAGCTTCCTTGATATATTCTTTCGCTGCGGCATCGGCTTCTACAGAGATACGTGTGGAGTCTGTACGTAAGTATGTGATCAGACCGACCGTTCCCTGTCCTTTAATGTTCACACCTTCGTATAACTGCTGTGCGATACGCATGGTTTTCTGTGGTGCAAAATTTAACTTGCTGGATGCATCCTGCTGCAGCGTACTTGTTGTAAATGGAAGTGGGCTTTTCTTTAATCGTTCGGTAACTTTTACCCCTTCTACTGTGAATTCTTTTCCCTTTAAATAGGATAAGATCTCATTCATCTCTTCTTCGCTGTGGATCTCGATCTTCTGTTCTTTATTGCCAATCAGTTTGGCTTCTAATGGCTTTTTGCTTCCTTTGACATCTAATAAGGCTTCTAAGGACCAGTATTCCTGTGGAATAAACAGATTGATCTCTTCTTCTCTGTCACAGATCAGGCGTAGGGCTACGGACTGAACTCGTCCAGCACTTAAACCTCGTTTGATCTTTGCCCAGAGGATCGGACTGATCTGGTATCCTACGATTCGGTCCAGAACACGTCTTGCCTGCTGTGCATCGACTAAATTCATATCGATGTCTCTTGCGTGTTTGATGGAGTCTTTGACAGCTGTTTTTGTGATCTCATTAAATGTGATTCGGCTGTAGTTTTTGTTCTCCAGTTTTAATGCGTAATATAAATGCCATGAGATGGCTTCTCCTTCACGGTCCGGGTCAGTCGCGAGGTATACTTTGTCTGCTTTTTTTACCGCTTTACGAAGAGCTGCTAATACTTCACCCTTCCCACGGATCGTAATGTACTTTGGTTCAAAGTCATTCTCGATATCTATTCCTAAGGTACTCTTTGGCAGATCGCGAACATGCCCGTTGGACGCGATCACTTCGTAATTCCTGCCCAGGAACTTTTTGATTGTTTTGGCTTTCGCCGGTGATTCGACGATAACTAGATATTTTGGCATATAGTATTACCCCTTGTTTACATTTTTTTGATATATAAGTTCTGATGGATCTGTTTAATATATCCTTTCGCTTCTAATTGAAATAAAGCTTGGATCACTTCTTCATAAGAATCTTGGGATGTACTTAAGATCTCATCAATATATTTCGGTTTCAAACTCAACATATCATACACCCTTTTTTCTGCCTTTGCAAGAGATTTTGCACTATGCTTTGGAAATTTTCGTGAAAATCCCGTGAATTCTGAAAATTCTGTTAAAATATCGTCGACATTTTCAACTAATTTTGCTCCTTGTTTGATCAATCCATGACACCCTTGACAATGTTTGTCTGTGATCATTCCGGGAACCGCGAACACTTCTTTGTTCTGATCAAGCCCGCAATCCGCCGTGATCAGCGATCCGCTCCTTGCTCTGGCTTCTGTGACGAGGATTCCATCACTTAATCCACTGATGATTCGGTTCCTTTCTGGAAAATGCCATTTGAGCGGTTCACTGCCTGGCGGATACTCAGAAATAACTGTCTGATTCGCATACATGTCATAAAATAACTGAAAATTTTCTTTTGGGTAAATGAGATCGATCCCACATCCTAAAACCCCAACAGCCTGTCCTTTTTTGTCGATTATTTCACGGTGAACCGTCCCATCTACGCCCCTTGCGAGTCCACTTACAATCTGTACGCCTTGCTGAGCCAGCTCTTTTGCGAACTTTTTTGAGATTTCGAATCCATAAGTTGTCGGATATCTTGATCCAACGATCGCTATTGACAGTTCTTTTTCTTCATATGGCTGACCTTTTTGAAAAATCCCATACGGAGCATCGTAGATCTTCCTCAATCGATTCGGGTAAGCAGCTTCTTTTTGAATGATAAAACGAATATTTTCACGATACAAGGCTTCATAGCCTTTCTTGATCGCTGTTTCATCTCTTGAATGAACGAAACGATCGTATTCAAGTTGTGTCATGTGTTGTTTTAAGATTGCTGGGTTGATCTTATAGAGTTCTTTTGGATGAATGAAGATATCCATCAATTCTTTTTGCTTCTTGATCGGCAATCGGACTTTGCCGCATAGCCAGTACCAATATAATTTATCTTCCATATTCAAGCACCTCTTTGATAAATCCTGTATTTCTGAAGGTCATGGCTTCCATCAGGTGGATCGGTTTGATCTCTGATTCATTTTCCATAAGCATGATCGTCAGTGTTACTTTTAAAATCTTATCCATTCCTCGCCTTGTGATCTTGCCAGATCGATAGGCGATATCTAAAATCTCTTTGCATTCTTTGGATAAATGAAGGAGCTTGTTTAACTGTATGTGGCTTAAATGGCTGGTATCACTGCATTGATAGTTTTTTAATAACTTTTTTTCTCTTTGGATGGTTGTTTCGATGCGTTCTTTGATCTGATTGGATGTTTCTTGACTCTCTTTTTGTATCTTCTGTGTGTCAGCCTCTTTTTTACTTAGACATAGGACCATGTCAAAACGGTCTAAGATCGGACCGGACAATTTCTTTAGATAACGCTTTTTTTCATGATAAGTACATCGGCAGATCCCATCTTCCAATCCATAACCGCAAGGACATGGATTCATAGTGGCGATCAGTTGAAAGTCTGCCGGAAACTTGTGGTAGATCCCATTTCTGGTGATATCGATCGTTCCATCTTCCAATGGCTGTCTGAGTGCCTCGATACATTCTGTTTTAAATTCCATAAATTCGTCCAGAAATAAAATGCCATGATGTGCTAATGTGATCTCTCCTGCCGTCGGCGTCTTGCCGCCTCCAAGGAATGCGGCTTTCGGGATCATTGGATGTGGCTGGCGAAATGGTCTGGTATCATCTTCTAAATACCGTGGAATTCCAGTGGCATCATAGATTGCCTGAACTTCCATCTTCTCTTCTTTTGATAGTTGTGGAAGAATGGTCGGGATCCTTCTGGCTGCCATTGTTTTTCCTGAACCTGGGGAACCAATGATCAATAGATGATGTCTTCCAGTGACCGCGATCTCCATCGCTCTTTTTAAATGTTGTTGTCCGATGATGTCACTGAAGTCTTCTTCTGACTCTTCCTTTTGATAAGTTGTTGCACTTCTGCAACTTTTTTGATGATATGTTCCATGAAAATAGTCCAGGACATCCTGTAAACTGTCCATAAATACCACTTCAATATCTTCAATCCCTCTTAGAGAATTCTCATCTTCACTTGCCGCAAAGAACTTGTGAATTCCTTGTTTTCTTGCTTCTAAAACGATCGGAAGGCAGTTTCCTACACCTCTGATCTTGCCGTTTAGTCCTAATTCCCCCATGATACAGATGTCATCTAACTTGCTTGCATCGATTAAATTCAGGCATCCTAAAAAGGCCACGGCGATCGGGAAATCAAACGCGGTTCCGTTCTTTCTTATATTGGCTGGGGATAAATTAACGGTGATCTTCATCGACGGTAAGGGATGGCCGATGGAGCGCAGTGCTGATGCAACCCGCTCTTTTGCTTCCATAGATTCTTTAGAAAGATAGCCTACCATTGTAAAATATGGCAGGCCGTTTCTGATCTCTACTTCTACGTGGATGAGCTTTCCGCTCACTCCACTGACGATTCCTGTGATTACTTCCTGATAAATAATACTCAACTCCTTCTCTTCTCAAAAAGGAAGCTGGTTTCAAAATGATATGGTTAGTTTATCACAAAAGTAATATTTTTACAATCTTGTTTATTCAAAACAATTGTGATTATTTTAATAATTTCTTTAATTCACTCATAAATGTGTTTACATCTTTGAATTCACGGTAAATGGCTGCAAATCTTACGTATGCAACTTCATTTAAATCCTTTAATTTGTCCATGACCATCTCTCCGATCACAGATGTTTCAACTTCTCTTGTTCCCATGTTATAGATCTTTGTCTCGATCTCATCGATCGCTGCTTCGATCTGCCCCATGGATACTGGGAGTTTGTGACAGGATTGTACGATTCCATTCCGGATCTTGTTTCGATCGTAGAGTTGTCGTGTCTTGTCTTTCTTGATGACACTCAACGGTTCTGTCTCTATCTTCTCATAAGTTGTAAAACGTTTTCCGCATTCGTCACATTGTCTTCTTCTACGGATCGCATTGTTGTCTTCTGCCGGTCTGGAATCTACGACTCTGGAATTCTCACTTCCACAATATGGGCATCTCATCTTCTTGTACCTCCGTGTTTTTACTGCTTGAAGTATATCATTTTTTTTGTAGAAAAGAAAGCTTTTCTTTTATTTCAGGCATTCTTTTTCGTTGATATCGACTAGAATCGTATCTCTGCCGATCCTTACAATGCATTTGTAGGGGATTTTGTAAACTTTATTCTTGCCAACGCATATGAGCATCTTCGTTGTTTTGGGAACGATCAGATAACAGATCTTACCCGTATGGATTTCAAATTCGAGGTCTAGGACAAAGCCTAAACATTCTCCTGTATTACAATTGATCACATCTTTTTGCCGAAGTTCGAGAAATTTCATGTCAGGAATCCTTTTTCTTCCTATTATAATAGTATTCTTTTTTTCCATGAATAGAAGCAGAAAAAAGCAGGAGATTCTGATCTCTCGAATCTCCTGCTTCTTTATTATTATAATGATATAAAGAAAGATTAAGCTTCTTTCTTTGGTGCTGGTTTCTTAGGAACTAATTTCTTTCCTGTAATGATTCCTTTTGGACATTTACCTGCACATAATCCACAACCTACACATTTATCATAATCGATCTGTGCGATGTTGTTTTCAACTTTGATCGCTCCAAGTTTACATACTTTTTCGCATGCTTTACATCCGATACATCCTGCTTTACATACAGACATAACGTTTTTACCGAATTCTTTAGAGCTGCACTGTACTCTTGTTTTCTTGTTTTCTGGTACAAGGTCGATCAATGCTTTTGGACATGTTTCTGCGCATTTTCCACATCCTACACATGCTTCTTCATCGATGTGAGCGATTCCGTTCACGATAGAGATCGCATTTTCTGGACATACTGCTGCACAGCTTCCAAATCCCATACATCCAAATTCGCATCCTTTTGGTCCTGCACCTGGTACGTTCATCGCTTCGATACAGCTCTGAACTCCTGAGTACTGGTATTTGTCAGATGCTTTTTCGCAAGTTCCGGCACATTTTACAAATGCGACTTTCTTCACGAATTCTCCTGCTTCTACACCCATGATCGCACTGATCTTCTCAGCTGCAGCTGCTCCACCAACTGGACAGCCGTTCACTGGTGCTTCTCCATTTGCGATTGCTTTTGCAAGTCCATCACAACCTGCGTATCCACAACCACCACAGTTATTTCCTGGAAGTTCTGCACGGATGGCTACTTCCTTCTCGTCTACAGGAACTTTAAATTTCTCTGAGGCAATTCCCAGTAAGATTGCGATAAGCAGACCGGTTCCTCCGACAACAACCATGGCAAGTAAAATTGCTGATATATTCATCTTCTTTACCTCCTAAATAAGTCCTGAGAATCCGAAGAATGCGATTGCCATTAATCCTGCTGTTAACAGTGTGATAGGCATTCCTTTGAAAGATTCTGGGATGTTGTTGTATTCCATCTTTTCACGGATACCAGCAAGGATAACGATAGCAATTAGGAATCCTAAAGAGATACCGATACCATTGACTACGCTGGCGATGAAACTATAGTCGTTCTGTACGTTTGTTAATGCTGTACCAAGAACTGCACAGTTTGTTGTGATCAGTGGAAGGAATACTCCCAGAGATTCATATAATGCTGGCATAGATTTCTTTAATACCATTTCTACGAACTGTACTAATGCTGCGATTACCAGGATAAATACGATCGTATTTAAGTATGTTAAATCTGTTGGTACTAATAAAAATGTATAAATTAAATTTGTAACTGCTGATGCGATAGTAATAACGAAGAGAACGGCTGCACCCATTCCGGCTGCTGTCTCAACTTTCTTAGAAACTCCAAGGAAAGGACATAAACCAAGGAACTGGCTTAATACGACGTTATTTACCAGCGCTGAACCGATGGCAATTAACAGTAAACTTTTCATCTTAATCCTCCTTATTTGTCATCTACAGTTGTATCAAAAAAGCTTCTGGAACCGCAAGCGCTGTTTCCGCAGTGAGCACAATCTCCGCATCCACCGCTCTGTACTTCTCCGGCTTTTTTAGGTTTTTTGCTCTTAACTTTATTCTGGATCGCTACTAAGCATGCAAGTACGAAGAATGCTCCAGGTGCCAGGATAAAGATTGTGATTGGTTCGTATGCAGATGGCATTACCTGCATTCCGAAGATCTGACCTGCTCCTAATAATTCACGGAATGCTCCTAAAATTGTTAAGGCTACAGTAAATCCAAGTCCCATTCCAAGTCCGTCAAAGAAGGAGTTAATTGGTCCGTTCTTTGCTGCAAAGGATTCTGCACGTCCAAGGATGATACAGTTTACTACGATCAGTGGGATGTATAATCCTAATGCGTCGTTAACTGCTGGAACATATCCCTGTAATAGGAACTGTACGATTGTTACCAGAGATGCGATAACTACGATATATCCTGGGATACGTACACGATCAGGGATGACATTTCTTAATGCGGAAATGATCATGTTAGAAAACATTAATACGGCTGTTGTTGAAAGTCCCATTCCTGCACCGTTGATCGCAGATGTTGTTACTGCTAATGTAGGACACATACCTAACATTAAGACGAAGGTAGGGTTTTCTTTTACGATACCATTAATCAATCGTTCCATTGGATTTGGTTTCATGTTTAATTACCTCCCTTCAGGCTCTTTGAATATGCAACACAGCTGTTAACTGCACTTGTGACAGCACGGCTAGTGATCGTTGCACCACTGATGGCATCTACTTTAGAATCATCGTTCTTACCAGATCCATCTTTTACAACTTCAAATTTGTCTGCTTTTTTGTTTTTAAAGTTACTCTTGAATTCTGGTTCTTTGGCTTTCATACCTAAACCAGCTGTTTCGCTGATGGATAATGTTTCATAACCATTGACTGTTCCATCATCTCTGACACCTACGGATAAAGTTACATCTCCACCGTATCCTTCTGGGTTTGTTACAGAGAATACGTATCCAAGTTCTTTTCCGTTTTTGTCAACTGCTTTTACAACTTCAGAAATCGTGTTCTGTCCAAGATCATTTTTCTTTAAGACAGCTGCTACGTCTTTCTGGTCTAATTTTACTGTATCGAATTTCGCTGCATCTTTGAATACGGCTTTGTAAGCTTCCTGTTTTGTCTTTTCTTCCTGTGCGGCGATCGGTGCTTTTGTTACATTATATACGATACCTAAAAGGAGTCCTGCAATTAATGTGATCACACATAATTTGATACAATCCATTACGAGATTCTTATTCATTGCTCTTACCTCCTTTTTTTACGATTCCAAATGGAGTTGGTACTGTCACTCTCTCGATCAGTGGAACTAATAAGTTTGCAATGATGATTGAGTAAGATACACCTTCTGCCATTGGTCCGAACAGACGGAATAATCCAGTTAAAATACCAAGAACGATCGCATAGATGATCTTTCCGTTCTTTGTAATTGGAGATGTTACGTAGTCTGTTGCCATGAAGATCGCACCTAACATTAATCCTCCACTGAAGATCTGTGCTGCCATGTAAGATAGATCAAATCCATGACCACCGAAGATCAGTACGAAGATTGCTACAACTGCAACATAAACACATGGGATGATCGGAGAGATGACTTTCTTAAATACTAAGTATGCTCCACCGATGATCAGTAATAATGCAGATGTTTCACCAATTGTTCCAGGAACGAATCCTAAAAATGATTTCATAACATCTACGCTTTTTCCCTGTTCCATAACAGCAAGTGGTGTTGCTGTTGTTACACCATCATATGTAAATGTTGTCATTCTTGCTGCAAATGAGATCATTAAGAAACATCTTGCACCAAGGGCTGGGTTCATAAAGTTCTGTCCCAATCCACCGAACACCTGTTTTACAACGATGATCGCGAAGATTCCACCAAGGATCGGCATCCAGAATGGTGCTCCTGATGGTAAGTTTAATGCAAGTAACAGTCCGGTCAATGCCGCACTTAAGTCACCTACAGTGATTGGCTGTTTCATAAGTTTCTGGTAAATATACTCAACGACAACACAGGTAGCAACAGAAATTGCAACTGTCAGTGCCGCAGATGCTCCAAAGATATAGATACCAAAAATTGTAGCGGGTAGTAATGCGATGATAACATCTAACATAATCTTTTGTGTTGAGCCATTATCTCTGACATGAGGGTTGGCTGACACATGATATAATGTTTCGCTCATATGTATCTCTCCTTTATTTCTTTCTACGGTTAGCTAATACCTGTTTACGACCTGTCTTCATGGACTGTGCAAGGTTACGTTTTGCTGGACATACAAATGAACAAGATCCACACTCAACGCATTCTGCTCCATAAAGTTTCTCAAACTCGTCAAACTGATTATGATCTGCTAATACAGATAATTTTGCTGGCATCAGCTTCTGTGGACAGACGCTTACACATCTTCCACAACGAATACAATTGCTTGGTTGGTTCGCAGCAACTTCATCTTTTGTGAATGCTAAGAAGCATGAGAATGTTTTGACAGCTGGTACATCTGTTGTAAACATTGCCATACCCATCATAGGTCCACCAGAAATGATCTTCTCAGGCTGTGTCTTAAATCCACCGGCTGCTTCGATCAGTTCCTGTACGTTTGTTCCTGTACGTACTTTAAAGTTGCTTGGATTCTTGATCGCATCTCCAGTAACTGTCACAACACGTTCGTATAATGGTTTACCATCTTTGACAGCTTCTTTAATCGCTACGATCGTAGCTACGTTATCTACGATGCATCCTGCATCTGCTGGTAACATGCTGGAGTTGATGCTTCTTCCTGTTGTTGCATAAATCAAAGAACGTTCTGCACCCTGTGGGTATTTTGTCTTTAATGTAGCAACGCTGATTCTTGCATCACCTTTTACTAATGCTTCTACTTTAGCAATTGCATCTTTTTTATTATCTTCAATACCAATGATACCTTTTGCTTTTGGGAACATATCAAGTACGATATTTAATCCTTCAATTAAAAGTTCTGGTGTCTCCATTAAGATGCGGTAGTCACCTGTGATATAAGGTTCACACTCCGCTCCATTTACGATGATATATTCGATCGCATCTGGATCTTTTGGCGCTAATTTCACATGTGTTGGGAATCCGGCTCCACCAAGTCCTACGATTCCAGCTTCTTTGATCGCTGCTAAAACATCATCTTTAGACATCTGATCATAAGGTTTTGCCTCAAAGGCAGCCTCTTTGAATTCTCCATCATTCTCAATTACGATAGAGTTAACTTTTGCTCCGGCTGGAGTCATTCTTGGCTCGATCGCCTTTACAGTTCCTGAAACAGAGCTGAAAATATTCGCGGATACAAATCCTCCAGCTTCTGCCACCTTCTGGCCTACTAACACCTGGTCTCCCTTGCTAACGATTGGCTGTGCAGGAGCACCGATGTGCTGACCTAAAGGTAAAACAACATCTCCTTTTGGCAGGTATTCGGTGATTGGTGAATTCTTTGCAAATTCTTTACCATCCGCTGGATGAACACCTCCGCTAAATGTAAACAATGCCATTTTAAGCCTTCCTTTCTTCTTTACATTTTTTTCCATTGCGAAAAAAAAGAGTTCTCATAAAATGAAAACTCCTTTGAACACAAGACTTATAATACCATAGTCTTTTTTATTTTTCAATGTTTTTTTAACAATTTCTTTGCATTTGCATACAAAATTCTATGTTTTACTTCAGATTTTCTTAAGATTCTGAAATAATTTACAATTCTGGCTTTTATATTCTATCATTTACGGATCTGTCCATTTCCATAAATAATAAATTTGCTGGTTGTCAGTGCATCTAATCCCATTGGTCCTCTAGCATGAATCTTCTGGGTACTGATTCCGATCTCTGCTCCAAATCCAAATTCAAATCCATCAGTAAATCTTGTGGATGCATTAACATAAACGGCTGCTGCATCGATCTGATTTAAGAATTCCTGTGCATTCTGGTAAGAATCTGTGACGATCGCTTCCGAATGCCCCGTATTGTAATGATTGATATGTGCCACTGCTTCGTCAAAGCTATCGACAGTTTTCACAGAAATGATAGAATCTAAGTATTCTGTTCCCCAGTCTTCTTCTGTTGCAGGGATGACCTGGTCATTTAAAGCACAAACTCTCTCATCTCCACGTACCTGTACTCCTTTTTCTAATAAAGCATCGATGATCGCTGGACCGTGACTCTCCAAGATGTTCTTATGTAATACTAAAGATTCACATGTATTACATGTTCCAAGTCTCTGTGTCTTTGCATTGATGATGATGTTAACTGCCATATCTTTCTGGGCAAATTCATCTACGTATACATGACAATTTCCTGTTCCTGTCTCGATCACTGGCACTGTAGAATTCTTTACAACACTCTGAATGAGTCCTGCACCACCTCTTGGGATCAGAACATCTAAGTATTCATTTAACTGCATCATCTTCGTAGCTGTCTCACGGCTTGTATCTGTCAGCAGCTGAATGCTGTATTTTGGCATATTGCAGGATTCTAGTGCACTCTGGATCACATTTGTGATCGCAAGATTTGAATTGATCGCATCACTTCCACCACGAAGAAGGCATGCATTTCCTGTCTTAAAACATAGTGCAAATGCATCTGCTGTTACGTTTGGTCTTGATTCGTAGATGATACCGACAACTCCTAATGGTACTGTTTTCTTACCGATCAAAAGTCCATTCGGTGTTTTCTGCATATGTTCTACAGAACCAATTGGATCATGTAGTTCAGCTACCTGACGAAGTCCTTCTGCCATTGCTTCAATACGGTCAGGATTCAGGGATAAGCGATCGATCAACGCCTCGCTCATATCATTGCTTTTTGCATTCTCTACATCTTTATAATTCTCACTTAAGATATATTCCTGATTCTGTACCAGACATTTGGCTGCTTCTCTTAATACTTCATTCTTATCTTCAATCCCTGCTTTTCCAAGAATTATCGATGCTTCTTTTGCCTGTTTTCCTAGTTGTTCCAACATTATGAATGCCTCCTTTTCGGTGCGGTTTGCATCTATCATCAATATGTTCTATCTAATCTGCTCTAGTTTAATCCTTTTGGTTTTAATGGAGTGATCGATCCATCTTCATTTTTAATACTTACATTATTAAGCTGCGCTCTTAAGTTTGCACGAACAGACTGGATGTATTCATGTCTTAATTTTCTCTGTTCTTCTTTCTGTTCTGGTGTTAACCCAATGGATTTATCCAGATTGTATAATTCATTAATTCTTTGAATATCTTTTTCTTTCATCTGTAATATTTCCTTTCTATATAATACATTGTTTTATCTTATTATGCCTTAAAATATGGGCGTTCTGTTAAATATTTCTTGAAATCAAAGTCTGGTCGTTTGTGTGCTAAGAATAATGTTCCGATCTCTTCTCCTGCAACAACTTTATTGACATTATTTAAATTATTGCTGTTTACGATCACCATATCTGCTCCAGCATCTGTTACGATATTGGCTGCTGCGATCTTCGTTTCCATTCCGCCAGTTCCGACCTTAGTTACAGCTCCTTTTGCCATTCTTCCGATCTTTTCATCTAAGACCGGTACTTCAGGAATCAGTTTGGCCAGTGGATTCTTGTGTGGATCATCCGTATAAAGTCCCTCGATATCTGACATCATGATCAAAAGATCCGCCTCCACCAACGCCGCCACATCCGCAGACATAGTATCATTATCGCCAAAATTTCCATAGCTGTCCTCATCCACGGAAATAGCATCATTTGCATTGACGATTGGAACCACATTCATTGCCAGAAGTTCTTCAAATGTTTCTCTCGCATGGATACGGCATGTCTTGCTGTAGACAGATTCTTTCGTCAGCAGCACTTGTGCGGTGAGCTGACTGTATTCCGCAAAAAATTTCTCATAGATCATCATCAGGCGCCCCTGCCCTACTGCTGCACATGCCTGTTTGACAGAACCAGCCGGCTTCTCAATGATTCCAAGGACATTTTTTCCGATACCGACTGCACCGGAAGATACTACGATTATCTCTTTTCCGCGGTTTCTGAGATTGAACAGTACACGGACAAATTTCTCCAGTTTTTCCAGATTGATGTTACCGGTTTTTGCATAGGTGACAGTGGAGGTTCCCACTTTGATGACGATTCGTTTCTTTTCCTTTAGAGTGGCTCTTAATTCCATTTCGTTTTTCCTCTTTTCAATTCATATTCTTAGTAGGTATAAATAAAAGAAGCAGAAAAAGAGTATGCGGCGATACCTTTTTCTGCTTCTTTTTTCACTATCGAATCATAATACTTCAATGACTGAACAAAACCTATCACTTTTTCATTCCATCCGAAATGAACATTTTGAGCTGTATATATTGGATACACGCATTCCCTGATCTGCAATATTGAATTTTCTGTTCTGTGCCCTTGAAGGACACGGTCGATGCGGGAATGTAGAAATGAAAAATACACTGCCTTCTGCCGGCAATGTCAGAACGAAATCAAATATGTTATTCTTATTCATTTTATGCATATCACTCATCTCGCCGGTCCCTTTCTTCCTTTAGCGTGTTACCTTGTTACTTTTTGTTATATTTTACGGATTTTTGTGCAAATGTCAAGTATTTTCCTGATTTATCTTTATATTTTCTGTTTAATCTTCTTCTATCCTTCTTTTTTCTTATTACTCTCTTTCCTTTTTTATACATAATCATGCATATTTTATGTATATTTTTACTTTTATTTGCATAAAAATAACATTTTTAAAAGTTTTTTCATTTTATTATTGCATAAATATAAAAAATGGTGTATAGTGGGTTGTGAATTGAATACAAAAGAAAATTTTTAGGAGGTTTATATACAATGAAAGAAAAAGTAGTTCTTGCATATTCTGGTGGTCTTGATACTACCACACTGATCCCTTGGTTAAAGGAGACATTTGATTATGAAGTAATCTGCTGCTGTATCGACTGCGGACAGGGCGAA
>OGRO01001929.1_pt1 | contig 17117 bp, 18 predicted proteins | sample 1553451 | NCBI WGS metagenome assembly OGRO01 (sample SAMEA2580021, study PRJEB22360) | human gut metagenome
CGGGTACATTCGTCTATTGCTGTCCATTGGTACAACCTTTTTTCATCTCTTCTAAGCTTTCCCCTAAACCTACTGTATATGCTGTATCCAAAACTGATTTTGTATTTATTTGCAAAATCATAAAAGCTTTACACATAAAAAGAGGATAATCTCTTTTACAGAAAATATCCTCATATTTAATATATTTGTTTCAGAATAACCGTTTGAAATTTTTATATTTGCCAACCGCTTTTCATGGTCTTTATAAAAATTTCCCATAGGTTATAATCCCGCAAACATCCTCCCCTGCTACATACACAGCATTTTTTGCAGCAGCCGCACATACATCTCTATAGCGTCCATTCGCTTTACCTCGGTTGTCGCTTTTATATCGCATTTCGCGAGCTTTTCGCCGCCCACGCTGAGCGTCGCCTCGCCGATTTTTTGACCCTTCTTAATCGGCGCGCGCAGCGGCTCGTCTATTGTCGTTTTGGACTCTACCTTATCCGAGTTTCCCTTTTTTACGATAAAATTCACGCTCTTGTCCGCCTCGGCTGACACCGTGTCCTCCTTGCCGCCGATTACGGGCAGCGGCTCAAGCTTGCCAACCTTCTCGGCGCAGTTGACAACCGAGTAATTCGCAAAGCCGTAGTCCAAAAGCCTTGTCGCGCTGCCGAATCTGTCCGCCGTTGTGGGCGCGCCGAGGACAACCGCCACAAGCTGCATTCCGTCGCGCTTTGCCGACGCGGAAAGGCAGTATTTAGCCGTAGAGGTCGAGCCTGTTTTTATTCCATTCGCGCCCTTGTAAAAGCGTATCAGCTTGTTTGTGTTCGACAGTCCGAACGCGCCGTCCCTAAGAGTATCCATCCATATCGAGGTGTACTCCTGAATTTTTGGGTGTTTAAGCAGCTCGCAGGAGATTATTGCTATATCCCGCGCTGTGCTGTAATGCTCAGCCGTTTCGTCAAGACCGTTGCAGTTTATAAAATGCGTATTCTTGCACCCCAGCTCCGCCGCCCTCTTATTCATCATCTCGACAAATGCAGGCTCTGTTCCCGCGATAAATTCAGCCATGGCAACCGCCGCGTCATTTCCCGACGCGACCGCAATCGCCTTCAGCATATCATTCACGCTCATCTGCTCGCCGACCTCCAAAAACACCTGAGAGCCGCCCATGGACGCCGCGTGTTCGCTTGTTGTCACCATGTCCGTGTACTTGATTTTTCCGAAGTCAAGAGCCTCCATTATAAGCAGCATCGTCATGCTCTTTGTAACGCTTGCAATCGGCAGCTTTTTGTCCGCCTCAAGCTCGTAAAGCACCTGTCCGCTCGACTGCTCCATGAGTATCGCCGACGGCGCGTTGACCAGCTGTGCGGAAACCTTTGCGTTCACCTGGCTCGACAGCTCCGCATACGCAATCGGACCTGACAGCTGCACAAAACAGAATATAAATGATACAATTATTTTTGTTATATTCCTCATCATATACCTTGCCTTTCATTTTATATTTTTCAATCGGATAGTAAATATTATTCGACAGCGGCGCGGAATATTCATGCGAAAGTCCGTAAAAACGCGTATGCGGCTTGACAAAGAAAATAAAAGGTGTATAATCACAGATATACGATTAAAAAACGGAGGATAACATGATTAAACTTTGCATTTTTGATATGGACGGAACTACTGTAAATTCTATAAACTCAATATCGCATTTTGCGAATGGTGCGCTGAAAAAATTCGGCTATGCCGCAATCCCGACCGAGCGCTATAAAAGGCTTGTCGGCAACGGCGCGGATATTTTGGTAAGGCGTATGCTGAATGAGGTCGGCGGCAGGGATTCCGATTACGAAGGAGTGCGCTGCGAATATAACAAGACCTATGACGACGGCTTTTTGTATCTTGCCGAGCCATATGAAGGCATAGTCGATATGCTCCGCGAGCTAAAAAGGCGGGGAATAAAAATCGCGATACTGTCCAACAAGCCGGATTCGACAACGGGAAAAATCTCTGAGGCGCTGTTCGGCGACAGCCTGATAGACCTGTGCTGCGGCGCGCGAGGGCGTAAAGCTGAAACCCGACCCGAGCGGCGTGTTTGAGATTATGCGGCACTTCAGCGTCGCAAAGGACGAGTGCCTTTATATAGGCGACACGGCAACGGATATGGAGACTGCAAAAAACGCGGGCCTTTATTCGGTAGGCGTGCTTTGGGGATTCCGCGACCGCGCGGAGCTTGAAGCCGCCGACGCGGCGGAGATAATAGCCGAGCCGCATGAGCTTATCGGAATCATAGATAAAATCGAAGGCAGATAAAGAAGAACGCCCCCGCCGCGCGTATAGCGCTGCGGGGGCGTTGTGACATGAATGGTTTTCACAATAATTGTTGAACATTTGCGTTCCGGGATTTTTTTACATTCAGGGAATAGGAAAAATGTTCCGGAATGGACAAACCGAACCCGCAGGCGTACAAGTGTACTCCAAGAGGTGAGGTTTGTCCATAGCAAAAAGGTATATAATTTTAGAAAAGCGAATAAAATGAGGTTTTCTTACCAAAATAAAGTATTCTAACACGTTATATTTGCTATGCTATTTTTGTTAATACCTTTTTGCGTTCCGGGATTTTTTTACATTCCCTTGGCACACGAGAGTTGAACCCAATATGCCCTGTAAGCAAAAAATCACAATCTTTTAGAATGTTCACCCAATAAGATGACAGTCGTACTTTGTTTGCCAAGAATAAAAATATTATAATTTTTTGCTTACAGGGTCAAAGAGTTTAAACAGAACAAATTTTTGCAAAAGACAAGGCAAAAGCGCAGATAATACTTGTCGTATTATCGAGCATTTTAACGCAGTATTTTCAGAAATTTGCCTGTTTAAACCATATTGCGTTCGCGACTTTCGTGCGCCTACAGAAGGTTGTCCGTAAAGAACTTATATGTAATCTCTCCCGATTCCGGCAGACCCTCGTGTCCGAAATCAGGATAAATATGCACGCTCTTTTTGCTTGTTATCTTATTATACATCGCAAACTGGGTTGACGGCGGAACTATGTTGTCCAAAAGTCCCGTAAACATCATTACCTCTGCCTTTATCCTCGGCGCAAGGAACTGTATATCGGTATAGCCGAGCTTTGTGAAGTATTCGTTCTCCCTCTCGTGGAGCGGGTCGCGCTGACGGAAGAACTCGCGCAAATCCTTATATGCGTCAACGTCCAAATCCATATCCCATGTACGCTTATAGTCGCTGAGGAACGGATAGGTGGGCGCGGCAAAACGTACACGCGGCTCCAGCGCGGCGCAGGCAACCGTAAGTCCGCCGCCCTGACTTCCGCCAAACGCGCCGACCCTTGTTTCGTCAACCTCGGGGAAATCCATGACTATGCGCGCAAGCAGCGCGGTATCAAGAAACTGGTTTCTGTAATACATCTTTTCGGGTACGTCAACCAACCCTTTTGTAATAAAGCCGTAAAGGGTGTTTCCCGCCGCGGGGCATTTATCCTCGGAAAGTCCCGCCTGACCGCGGCAGTCAAGAGCCGCAACCACAAACCCCGACGCAGCATAGCCAAGGTAGTCCATCCACGAATGGCTTGACCCCGAATAGCCGTGAAAGTGCAGCAGCGCGGGCGCCTGTCCGTCAATTTTCTTAGGGCGTAACAGCTTTGCATGAATCCTTGAATTAAAAGTCCCCGTAAAATACATATCAAAACAATCGGCAAACGAACAGGTGAAATCTGACGGAACAAGCTCCACCTTTGGGTCAAGCGCGCGCATCTCCGCAAGCGACCTGTCCCAGAATTCGTCAAAATCGGCGGGTTTGGGGTTCATTCCCATATAATTCCGCATTTCTTCAAGCGGCATATCAACAACCGGCATAATAATTCCTCCAAATAATATAATAGTAATACGGATTTCATTATATCATACGGGTAAAATTTGTCAATATAATAAAGTAAAAAAACAGCTTTTGTCGGGTTGATATTTTTTCAAACCTAAGACAGCTTTAAAAAGGGGATTTTATTTTGCTGAATTACATATGGTGCGGAATGATAATTATATCCTTTGCCGTCTCCCTTGTCTGCGGCAATGTCGAGGCAGTCACGGCGGGAGCAATGGAGGGCGCGGCTGCGGCTGTGGAAACGTGCATCGGACTTCTCGGCGTTATGTGCCTTTGGACGGGAATTGCGAAGATTGCGGAACGCTCGGGACTTTGCGATGTGTTCGCAAAATGTCTGCGTCCGATTACGCGGATACTTTTTCCGCGGCTGCGCCCCGACTCCGCCGCCGCCCGCGCGATAGTCATGAACATGGTCGCAAACCTTCTCGGCATGGGAAACGCCGCGACGCCGCTCGGAATCAAGGCAATGCGCGAGCTTGACAAAATCAACCCGCATAAAGGGCGCGCCACAAACGAAATGTGTATGTTCGTTGTGCTGAACACTGCGTCAATTCAGATTATCCCCGCCACGGTAATCGCGCTGCGGCAGCTTTACGGCTCAAAAAATCCGACCGAAATCGTGATTCCCGTCTGGATTTGCAGTATATGCACGGTAACTGTCGGCACGCTTGCCGCAAAGCTCTTTGAAAAGCGCGGTCGGAGCAGAATATGAGGTTTATCTCTGTTATCGCGGTGCCTCTGATGATTACGGGCATAGTTGCCTACGGAATGTCAAAAAGAATAAATGTGTACGACTGCTTCACGGAGGGAGCGCGTGACGGACTTGAAAGTATGTTCGGAATCATCGCGCCGCTTGTCGGTCTTATGGTCGCGATTTCCATGTTCCGCGCATCCGGCGCGCCGGAGCTTATTTCGCGGCTTTTAAAGCCGCTGACCGACCTGATAGGTATGCCGTCCGACGTGCTGCCGCTCGCGCTGCTGCGCCCCGTCTCCGGCAGCGGCTCTATCGCGCTTGTTACCGACATTTTAAAGAATCACGGTCCCGACTCTTTGGAGGGCAAAATCGCGTCGGTCATGATGGGCTCGACCGAAACGACGTTTTATACCGTGGCGGTATACTTCGGCGCGGTCGGAATAAAGCAGCTGCGCCATACCGTAAAATCCGCACTGCTTGCGGATTTTACCGGAATGCTGCTCGCCGTATATATTGCGCAGCTTTTGCTCGGTTAACCGAAAGAGAATAATCCGAACCCGCCTGAAAAGGCATAATTTCGGCATATTTCGGCTTGTCATCTTTGCAAGGCGTCAGCCTTGCTGCATCTTCCGCACCAAAATCTGCTCAAAATTCTATCCTTTTCAGGTCACAGAATTTTGAGAGAACGGATTTTTGGTTGCGCAAGGCAAAAACGGAGGTAATCCTTGTCGGATTGCCGAGTATTTTAACACAGCGAAAACGGAAATCCGTCTCTCAAAATCGGAGTTCGGATTACTCCCTTTCGGTTAAGCGGAAAGCATATGCCAAGCCCGACTGCGGCTTTCAGATAAAGGTATTATGCCGCGCACACAGTTTTGTTACGTTCGCACCGCAATTCACGCACACATTTTAGCATAGAGTTACGCAGCAATCAAAACAAGGTCGCGCGGCAATCCGCGCGCACGTTTTTGTTATGTTTGCGCCGCAATCCGTGTACACATTTCAGCAATCAGCGCGCGTTTTCGTTGCGGTCACACGACAATCCGCGCACACTTTTCCGTACATAGTCACGCCCTCCGCGCCGATATTTTGCAAATATCCGCACAGTTGTACGGCGGGCAGACCAATTCGCCCTACAAAAACAAAAAGGACTGAAACCCCGAAAGTCTCAATCCCTGTCGTTTAGCTAAATTAGTTTTACGTCTCCATTTTCAAGGCGCGATACTCATAAAGCGAATACCGAACTGCCTTTTCAAATCAAGCGTTACGCCTCTGCCTTTATAACTTCTTTACCGTTATAATATCCGCAAGCCTTGCAAACTCTGTGAGGCATTTTGTAATCTCCGCACTGCGGACATACAACCATTCCCGGAATAACCAACTTCCAGTTTGCTCTTCTTTTATCTCTTCTTGCCTTAGAAGTCTTTCTCTTTGGAACTGCCATTTTCAGTACACCTCTTTCCAAACAAATTATTATAAAACAGGGAATCCCTGCATAATCTACTCAGTCGTTAAAAAAACTGTCCAAAATATCAAATCTCGGGTCCGCCGTCCTTGTATCGCAGCCGCACTCGCCGAAATTTAGATTTTTGCCGCACTTGGGGCAAAGTCCCTTACAGTCCGCCTTACACAAACGCTTTGCGGGAAGATTCATGAATATGTTGTTTTCAACAACATCGTCAAGCTCAATTCCGTTTCCCGTGAAGAAAATAATATCGGGATTTTCGTTCTCCGCACTCTCGCCCACGGCTTCCTTCTTCAAAAGTTCGCTCATCTCAAACGACATATCATAGGTGAAATCCTCGCAGCAACGGTCACATTTAAAACCGAGCCTTGTGCGCACCTTAGCTGTAAGCTCCAGCGTTCCGCTGATATTGACAACCCTTCCGCATACCTCGACAGGCGACAAAAAAATAACGCCGTCCTCCTTGCGGTCGGAAAAATCAAGCTCTTCGTCAATATCAAGCTTTTCCCCATCAGCGTTTATAATAGGTAACAAATTTAATTCCATTATAACAACCCTAAATAAAAGAAAATGTGGTGGGCACAATAGGGCTCGAACCTATGACCCTCTGCTTGTAAGGCAGATGCTCTCCCAGCTGAGCTATGCGCCCACATATGCGACATTCCGCTGAATATACGCGGTTAAAACAAAATGGTGGGCACAATAGGGCTCGAACCTATGACCCTCTGCTTGTAAGGCAGATGCTCTCCCAGCTGAGCTATGCGCCCGTAATTTTTAACCGAAAATAAATTCAACTGAAATGTCAGCAACACTTATTATACACAATACCAACCGATTTGTCAATAGTAATTCCGACTTTTTTTCGATTTTTAAGCAACTTTTTTCTCTTTTGCCGCGTTTTCGGCGGTTTTCGGCTTGAATTTGAACTCCGAAACCGCGATTCCGACAAGAGTCACAGCCATTCCGACAAGCGCCGCGCCGCCAATAATGCTGCGGTTATATACCGACTGTGCGACAAGCGTCACAAGCGGCGAAAGAAAAAGATAGCGGCTTGTCGTTGTCGCGCCCAGCTTTTCGACCGATATATTCCACCCCGCAAAGCATATCGCCGAGGCAAAAACGCCGAGGAACAGCAGATTTCCCGCGATGCTTATACTCTTCAGATGCCGCAAAGCTTCGCCGTGATTCCCGAAAATCATAAACGGCAGCATAACGACAAGAGAATAGAAAAACAGCCGCCGCGTCACCTGAAACCTGCTTATTCCGAATTCGGAAATTTTCTTAACCAAAATCGAATAAACCGCCCACAGCCAAATACTGAAAAATATAATCACATCGCCTGTAAGACCCGTTTCAAGCGTCCGCGAATCTCCGAAGCAGATAAAAAACACGCCGACAAGCGATATAAGCATACCGATAAAAATCTTTGCCGTAAGCTTTTCGCCCAGCAGTCTGCTTGCAAGCAGCGCGGTAAATATCGGTGCAGTCGCGGTGATAAACGATACGCTTGCGGGACTTGTGTATTCAACCGCCACGTTCTCCAGATACTGGTACAGAGCCGCGCCCGAAAGCGCCGCCGCGAACAGATACCCCTCCTGCTTTGCGCCGCAGACGGTCGGCCGCTCCGGGCAAAGAATCCAAAGCGTTGTATACGCGATAATATACCTTATAAACAGTATTTCAAGCGACGAGAGCGCCCCTTCAAGATATTTTGTGGAAACAAACGTGATTCCCCACACAAAAACCGTAAAAAACGCCGCCGCGTGATATTTCAAAACTCCCTTTTTCATATGTAATACCTCTTTTTCCGTACCAAATATTTTTCTTACGCCGCCCATGCCGTGCGCCCGCGGCGTGCGGTCTTTATTTGTCCTTTGTGCGCCGCGCACATTCGGAGGGTACCTTTTCGCGGTCATTCACCGCGCCCGCAGCAGGCAATTTTCTCTCCCCGCCGCCATATAACGCGCCCGCGGCAGCCGTCACTCCCCCGCCGCGCCGTTCTTCCTCCCCCTCCCGCGGACAGACGACGGCAGCGTTCCCGTATATTTTTTATATGTTCGCGAAAAATACGACATATTTTCAAACCCGCACGAAAGCGCCGCCGCGGAAACGCTCATTCCGCTTTCAATCAGCCGCTTTGCCTCCTTGCACCGTATTGCGTTTATATGCTCAAAAACCGTTTGCCCCGAAAACCGCTTGAACTCCCGCGCAAGGTGATACTTGCTCACCCCCGCAGACGCCGCTATCTCGTCAAGCGTCAGCACGTCGGCAATATGCCGGCGAATATACCGCACAACGCTCTTTATGCGCTCGACCGTGACCGAGCTTTGCTGCGCTGCGTCCTCGGCGACAAAATGGTCGCGGTAAAGCCGTATCAGCAAGCCGAGCACGGCATGGCGCACCGCCGCAGTGCGGATTTTCCCCTGCAAGCCGTAACACTTTATTACCCTGTCAAAATCACGGCAAAGCTCCGCGTCGCGGATACAATCCTCAAACAGCGTCTCATCTGTCGGAACACCGTTTTCCGCGCAAAACCTGTGGTCGATTATCAGCACATTATACCTCACCGAGCCTTCGGAACATACCCTGTGCAGCCTGTTTGAGTTTACGACAACAACGCTGCCGCGGCAAAACGGTATATCCTTGTCGTCAACCGTGACGTACCCCTCGCCGTCCGTGCAGTAAAGCAGCTCGATATTTATATGCCAGTTATACGTCATATTTACCGTACTCAGCCTTGAATCGCGGTGCAGAATAAACGGCAGCTCCGGATTCTCCATTATATGCGGCTCGTAAAGCGAATCGGACACAGCGTGACACCTCCCAAAAACGCAAAAAGCAATATTGTGTTAGCACAAGTCAAAAAAAGCTATTGTTTTCAGCCTGATGTTATTGTAACATACAAGTAAAGAAATTGCAAATAAAATTTACAGGCGAAAGGCGGTAAAAATATGTATAATTTTCCTATAGGCGCTATGCTTGAGTCCTTCAGAACGGACAGAAGCACGGCAATCAAAAAGGCGGCGGGAATCGGCGCAAGAGGCATACAGATGTACGCCACGCAGGGCGAGAACTCCCCGGAAAACCTTGACGCGGCGGCAAGACGTGCGCTGCTTGCAGAGGTTAAGGACGCGGGTCTTGTATTCTCCGCGCTGTGCGGCGACCTTGGCATGGGTTTTGGCAATAAAGAGTTAAACCCGGAGCTTATCGAGAAGTCAAAGCGCATAATCGACCTTGCAAAAGACCTTGAAACCGACATCGTTACAACCCATATCGGCGTTGTGCCGGCTGACAAAAACCACGACCGTTACAAAATCATGCAGGAGGCGTGCTTTGAGCTTGCCCGCTATGCGGACAGCATGAACGCGCACTTTGCAATCGAAACGGGTCCCGAAACGGCAGACGTTCTCTGCGGCTTTCTTGACTCTCTCGGCTCGACCGGCGTTGCGGTAAACCTTGACCCCGCAAACTTCAGAATGGTAACCGGCGACGACCCGACAAAGGCGGTCTACACACTGAAAAAGTACATCGTACACACTCACGCAAAGGACGGCGTAAAGCTGCTTGACGGCAATCCGGAGTATATCTATCAGGTAGTTCACCCCATTCCCGAGGAGGTACAGGGCAAGAGATACTTTGAGGAGGTACCCCTCGGCACAGGCAGCGTGGACTTCCCGAGCTACCTTAAAGCGCTTGACGAAATCGGCTACAGAGGTTTCCTTACAATCGAGCGCGAGGTCGGCGAAAACCCCGAGGCAGACATCAAAACCGCATACGATTTTCTTACAAAAACAATAAGCGAAAACTAAAGCTACATTATTGGAATAGCGGAGGAAAAAATGAAAACAATGGGGCTTTATGATGAAATGCGGACATAATCTTAGAAAAACATAGTTCGCGGTAGTATATAATTAAAGCCGTGAGATTAACGTTAATAAGGGGAAAAGATAATGGATAGGAATTTAAAGGTTGTTACATTTAACATCAGATGTGTATGGAAAGGTGATGGCATAAACGGTTTTGTTCATCGCGCGGGAATGGTTTATGAAAAGATAATGCGGGAAAAGCCTGACGTGATTATGTTTCAGGAGATGCGCCAGGAACATCTTGAACTATTGAAAAGGATGTTGCCGGAGTATACCTTTATCGGTCATTTCAGAGAGAATGATTACACAGGCGAGGGCTTGTACACAGCAATTTTGAATGAAAGAATACAGTTGCTTGGATTTGAAAGCTATTGGCTAAGTCCAACGCCTTATGTTGCCGGCTCAAGATATGAAAATCAAAGTGAATGCCCAAGAATATGTATTACCTTAAAACTTCGCGATATGGTTACAGGCAGAGTGTTCCGCGCAGTGAATATACATCTTGATCATATATCGGATGAGGCAAGAGTTGAAGGAATCCAGCAGGTATTTAAAACCACCGGAGAGCGTAATCAAATTGATGATATGCCAACAATAATTGCAGGCGACTTTAATGCAGAACCTGATTCCGACACAATAAGTTTTTGTAAAAACTACGATAAATTTAAGGTTTACGAGATTACCGATAAAATAGCGGTAACATTTCACAATTGGGGGAAAATGGCTGTAAAAATAGATTATATTTTTGCAACCGAGTCTGTAAAAAACAGTGTGAAATCCGTGTATATATGGGATGATTGCGATGAGGGCATATATTTATCCGACCATTATCCCGTGTGCGTGGAATTTGAAATTGAAAAAATATAAAAGGTAGTGTAAAGCAAAAATGAAAGAATGGCATAACAAATTTACAGAATATCACAGATTTTCGCCTGAAAGCTTGTAAATGCTCGTCTGTGATTAGTCAAGGGTAAAAATGAACATGCTAACGCACGCCCTATGACAAATCACAGGGCGACCATTTTAGTATTAGCTAAGCGAAAATCAGGATACAAGTAACAAAGAATTTTGTTGTCGCTTAGAATATTTCAACCCGGCAACCTGAGCAGGTGTAAGGTTAGATAAGGAACTATGAGGTCTGATGAAATTGAAAAAGAATACAAACATCATAATCATAGAATTAGCGCTTTCAAAAGATTTTGGAGAATCAGGAGCAAATTGATGTTTACAAATAGGGCATTGATATTTTTGATTGCCAAATCTGTCTTTGCCATATTTATAAAGTTTTTTGGAGTTGCATCTTGGGCAACAATTTGGTATAATTTTATCCATGAGATCTTGATCTCCTTTCTCTGATTTTCAGGGAGGTATAGGTTTTAGGGGTAAAACCATTATACCATAAGGAGTTCAAGGTCTCAACTTTCATTTAACTTAACAAAATGCATTATTATAATAGGAGGAACAATTATGAGTAAAGTAAAAATCGCCATGATTGGCGCGGGCAACATTGCCAACGCCCACATCACGGCATACAAAAGCGTTGAAAACGCAGAGATTTACGCGCTCTGCGACATTAACGAATCAAGACTTAACGAAACGGGCGACCTTTTCGGAATCGAGCGCAGATACACCGACGTTGACACCATGCTCCGCGAGCTGCCCGAGCTTGACGCGGCGGACGTCTGCGTCTGGAACTGCAGCCATGCCGAGTGCAGCATAAAGGCTCTTAACGCTGGTCTTAACGTTCTCTGTGAAAAGCCGATGGCGTACTCCGCAAAAGAGGCAATCGAGATGAACGAAGCGGCAAAGAAGAACGGAAAGCTGCTTATGATAGGCTTTGTTCTCAGATTTTCGGATGACGCGAAAATCGCAAAGGACTTCATCGACAACGGCTACCTCGGCGACATCTACTATTCAAAGGCGCAGTACATAAGACGTCACGGCAGCCCGGGCGGCTGGTTTGCAAACAAAAAGCTCTCCGGCGGCGGCCCGATAATCGATTTGGGCGTTCATGTAATCGACCTTACGCGCTACCTCATGGGCAATCCCAAGCCGGTATCGGTTTATGCGGCGTCATTTGACAACATAGGCAGACGCGACTACCTCAAAACGGACGTTGCATGGAAGCCGCGCGACGCAAAGGACACTGACATCTCAGATGTAGAGGATTTCGCAACGGCAATCATCAGATATGACAACGGCGCAATCACACAGCTTGAAACCTCGTACACAATCAACGGCGAGGATCAGGCAAAGCGTCAGCTTTTCGGCACGAAGGCGGGTCTTGACCTCTCCGACGGCGTGAAAATCTTCGGCGAGTACAACAACTTCCTTGCCGACATCGACATCAAAACCGCCAACTACAAGGGCGGCGCGGATATGTTCGTTTCGGAAATGGCTCACTTTGTTGACTGTATTCAGAACGGAACAAAGTGCCGCGCAACTCCGGAGGACGGCATAGAGGTCATGAAGATTCTTAACGCAATCTACAAGTCCGCGCGCGAGGGTCACGAGGTTATCCTCTAAGGAATTTTAACGAAAGGCAGGCAATAATTATGAAAATTTCTGTCAGCTCCTATTCGTTTGCGCAGTATGTCGGCGCGGGTAAAATGACCCAGCTTGACTGCGTTTCAAAGGCTAAGGAAATGGGTTTTGACGCAATCGAGTTTACCGACATTCACGGCACAGACTTTGACGAACAGCTTGAAAACGCAAAAAAACTCCGTGCGGAGGCGGAGCGCGTGGGAATTACAATAAACGCATACACAATCGGCGCATCGCTCTACAGCGATGACAAAGCCGCTATGCGCGCCGAGGTGGAGCGCCTGAAGGGTCAGCTGCAAATTGCGGCGGCTCTCGGCGCGGACGTAATGCGGCATGACGTTTGCTACTCGCTCGGCAAGTCGGGCAATGCGCGCAGCTTTGACCTTATGCTGCCGACAATTGCGGCAAACGCGCGCGAAGTAACCGAATACGCGCAGACACTCGGTATAAAAACGTGTACCGAAAACCACGGCTATATCGCGCAGGACAGCGACCGCGTCGAAAGGCTTTTCAACACGGTAAACCATGACAATTACGGTCTTTTGGTAGACATGGGCAACTTTATATGCGCGGACGAAAACCCGATTATCGCGGTTTCGCGCGTTGCTCCGTATGCGGTACACGCGCACGTCAAGGATATGATTGTAAGAAACACCCCCACGGGCGGCTGCCAAAACATGACGCGCGGCGGAAATTACTTCTGCGGCTGCGTTGTGGGCGAAGGCGACATTCCCGTGCGCCAATGCCTGAGAATTTTAAAGCGGGCAGGCTACAACGGCTATATCTCTCTTGAATACGAGGGCGCGGAGGACTGTATCGGCGGTATCGCAAGGGGACTTAAAAACCTTAAGGGCTTTCTTGCCGAGGAAGGCATCGACAGCGAACTGACGGTTTAGTCGGCGGTTTAACGGTCGACTTAAACGGCGGTTTAACAGTCGGTATAAAGTCGGTATAAAGTCGATTTAAAAATCGGTATAAAAGTCGGCTAAATATTCGGTTGAAGATTTGGTTTAATATCCGACACGGACGGCAAAGCTCCGCCCCCTGTCGGACACGGGAGCGAAACCCCTTTTAAAAAGCATATTTAAAGAGCGACCGAGCTTTGAATTTATATTCAGGCTCGGCGCTCTTTTTGTTCTTCCGCGCGCCGCCCCGCGCCCGAGCTTTGCGGATTTGCCGTAAAATGCCGCAAAAAATCCGCCGCAAAGGTGAAAAAAATGCGAAAAAACACTTGACATTCGCGCGGGTTTAGTGTAAAATAGCATAGGTGTAAAGCATTTCTCCTTTACAATCTTCAAAAAACGGAGGTGCGGCATGGAGAAAAATGTTGAAATTTCACTTCTGTTCGGGTTTTACAAAAACCTGCTTACTGCGCGGCAGGCGGACACCGTGGATTTGTATTATAACGAGGATTTGTCGCTTGCCGAAATCGGCGAGGAGCTTGGCATAAGCCGCCAGGGCGTGCGCGACAACCTTAAACGCGCGGAGCAGCTGCTGTATGACGCGGAGGAAAAGCTGGGTCTTGCAAAGCGTTTTATCGAGATACGCGGCAAGCTCGGCGAAATCGACATAATGATTAAGGAAATCGAAGGCTCGGCGGAGGCAAACCGACTTCCCGCCGATATACGAAAAAAAATAAATGCGGTGCTTGAAACGCTCTCGGACATCAACGGACTGACCGAGTAGGCACACGGGCGCGGCAATTCTACACCTGACCCAAGAAAGGACGTGACGCGGTATGGCATTTGAGAGCTTGGCTGACAAGCTGCAAAACACCTTTAAAAAGCTGCGCGGCAAGGGCAAGGTTTCCGAAAAGGACTTGAAGGAAGCCATGCGCGAGGTTAAACTCGCGCTTTTGGAAGCCGACGTAAACTTTAAGGTTGTCAAGGACTTTATCAAAAACGTATCCGAGCGTGCGGCGGGCAGCGAGGTTATGGAGTCACTGACCCCGGCTCAGCAGGTTATTAAGATAGTAAACGAGGAACTCATCGCCCTTATGGGCAGTGAGGAACAAAAGATAAAAATTTCGCCCAAGCCGCCCACGGTCATCATGATGGTCGGACTTCAGGGCGCGGGCAAAACCACGACCTCGGCAAAGCTCGCGGGACTTTTCAGAAAGCAGGGCAAGCGCCCCCTCCTCTGTGCCTGTGACGTTTACCGCCCGGCTGCCGTAAAGCAGCTTCAGGTTGTCGGCGCACAGCTTGACATTCCGGTATTTGCGGTTGAGGGCAGCCGCGAGCCGGTTAAAATCGCACAGGCTGCGCTTGAACACGCAAGAAGATATTCAAACGATATACTGATAATCGATACCGCAGGCCGTCTGCACATTGACGAGGAGCTTATGGACGAGCTGAAAAACATCCGCCGCGAGGCGGAGGTCAGCGAAACGCTGCTTGTTGTCGACGCGATGACCGGTCAGGACGCGGTAAACGTCGCGGAGTCATTCAACCGCGATTTGGACATTGACGGCGTTGTGCTTACAAAGCTCGACGGCGACACCCGCGGCGGTGCGGCAATCTCCGTCCGCGCGGTAACAAACAAGCCGATTAAATTCTGCGGTATGGGCGAAAAGCTCTCCGATCTGGAGGTTTTCCACCCCGACAGAATGGCATCGCGAATCCTCGGCATGGGCGATGTTATGAGCCTTATCGAGAAAGCGGAGCAGGCGTTTGACGACAAGAAGGCGGCGGAGCTTGAAAAGAAAATGCGCAGCGCCACCTTCACCTACAACGACTTCCTCGACCAGATGGAGCAGATGAAGAAAATGGGGCCGCTCGAGCAGCTTATAAAAATGATGCCGGGCGTGAACGCACAGGCTCTTGAAAACGTGGATATTGACGAAAAAAGATTTTCACATATTGAGGCAATCATAAAGTCCATGACGGAGGGTGAACGCGAAAACCGCGACAAGCTCATTCCAAAGCGCCGCGAAAGAATCGCGAAGGGCAGCGGAACGAGCATGGCGGAGGTAAACGCACTTATCAAGCAGTTTGAGCAGATGCAGAAAATGATGAAACAGCTTACCAACGGCAATATGGCAAAGCAGATGAAGCGCTTCGGCAAGCTCGGCGGCAAGGGCAGGGGACGTTTCCCGTTTTAGGCGCGCCGCTTTAGATGAGTGTTTCCCGATTTTTGAGAACGTTTCCGACTTACGGAGCTGTTTCCCGCTTGGGGGCATTTCCGATTCAGTTTTAGAAAATTATTAAATTTTTATATATTTTTGGAGGTAATTTATTATGGCAGTAAAAATTCGTTTAAGAAGAATGGGCGCAAAGAAGTCGCCGTTTTATCGTGTAGTTGTTGCGGATTCAAGATATCCGAGAGACGGCCGTTTTATCGAGCAGGTTGGAACATATAACCCGCTGACAGAGCCGGCTACGGTTGACTTTGACACCGAGAAGGTTGAGAAGTGGATTGCAAACGGTGCACAGCCGACAGACACGGTTAAGCGTCTTTTAAAGAACAAGGGCATCATTAAATAAGAAAGCCGAGGCTCCATATGGGGCATACACGGCAGGAGGAACCGGTAATGAAGGAACTTTTGGAGTTTGTTGCAAAATCAATGGTCTCCGACCCGGACGCCGTTTCGGTTGAGGAGTCCATGCGGGACACAACGGTTGTCCTCACCTTGCACGTGGGCGAACACGACATGGGCAAGGTCATAGGCAGACAGGGCCGCATAGCAAAGGCTATACGCACTGTTGTCAAGGCGGCTGCAAGCCACGAAAACAAAAAGGTAATTGTAGATATTGTATAATATCTGAACAGACTGTATCGGGGGCAGGACGTAAGCGTTTTTTGCAGCTTGCCTTTGATACAGTTTTGTTTATTACGGATATATGGAGAATCGATTGTATGAATACATCACTTGAAATCGGACAAATAGTCAATACGCACGGCTTGCGCGGCGAGGTCAAGGTCATGCCCTGGTGTGACGACCCCGCCCTCTTTGACGAGCTTGCGTATGTTTGCATAGATAATAAGGAATTCGATATTGAACGCTCAAGAATGCAGAAGAATATGGTTATTCTCAAGCTGAAGGGCATTGATGATATAGACACTGCCGAAACTTTTCGCAACCGCGTGCTTGCCGTTCCGCGCGAGGAGCTTGGCGAGTTGCCGGAGGGAACATACTATATATGCGACCTTTTGGGCTGCGAGGTGTTTACCGTGGACGGAACTCTGCTCGGCAAAATCGACGACATAATCAAAACGGGCAGCAACGACGTGTACTCCGTACGCAGCGGGGAGGGTAAGCAAATCCTTATCCCCGTGATAGACGAGGTAATGCGCGGCGTTGACATTGAAAATAAAAAAATAACGGTTGAGCCGTTAAAGGGACTGATTGACTGATGGCGGGACTTAGAGTGGATATTCTGACCCTGTTCCCGGAAATGTTTGACGCCGTACTCGGCACAAGCATAATCGGCAGGGCGGTCAAAAACGGAATACTGGAAATCAACTGCGTACAGATACGCGATTTCGCATTCAACAAGCACCGTCAGGTTGACGATTATCCGTACGGCGGCGGTCAGGGCATGGTTATGCAGGCGGAGCCTATATTCCTCGCCTACGAAAGCGTTTGCCGCGGCAGCGGCAAAAAGCCGCGGACGATATATATGTCGCCGCAGGGCAAGGTCTTTCGCCAGTCAACCGCAAAACGCCTTGCAAAATC
>OGRO01001932.1_pt1 | contig 17075 bp, 13 predicted proteins | sample 1553451 | NCBI WGS metagenome assembly OGRO01 (sample SAMEA2580021, study PRJEB22360) | human gut metagenome
ACGCCGACCGGACTGTTGGGATGTCATATCATGTCGGCGGGCAGCTATGACGGCGATGTGTACGAGGAAAAAACCGAGGACGGACTGAAAAAGCTGTTCACAAAGGACAACCGCCTGACGGGCTTTATTCTTATCAACAACAACGACAGAGCGGGAATTTATACCTCGCTTATCAGAAATAAAACACCGCTTGACACGATAGATTTTGAAAAAATCAAAAAAAATCCGTCACTTTTGCCTTTTTCTTACGAATACCGTAGAAAAAATCTTGGAGGTGTGTTATAATGATGATAGATGCAACCAAGCTTGAATTCAAGGAGCTGAACGAGGAAATCAGAAACGCGGGCGCGGAGGTCGAGCTGACGGGGTGTATGGGTCAGCGGTTTATCGCGGCGGGACTGGGCGAAAAGACCATAAAAATATCGGGAGTTCCGGGCAACGCGCTCGGCGCATATCTTAACGGCGCAAAAATCTCGGTATTCGGCAACGCACAGGACGCGGTCGGCGACACCATGAACGAGGGCAAAATCTATATCCACGGAAACATCGGCGACGCGGCAGGCTACGCAATGCGCGGCGGCGAGATTTATGTCCGCGGCAATGCGGGCTACCGTGCGGGGATTCACATGAAGGCGTACAAGGAAAAGCATCCGACCCTTGTAATAGGCGGATGTGCGGGCAGCTTTCTCGGCGAGTACCAGGCGGGCGGAACGATTGCTGTTCTGGGACTTGACCGCGGCACGCGCAGAATTGTGGGCAACTTCCCGTGTACGGGTATGCACGGCGGAAAAATGTACCTCCGCGGCAAATGCGAGGATATAGAGTTCCCGAAACAGGTAACCACGCATACGGCGGACGCGGACGAGATGAAGGATATTGCCGAGGTAATAGCGCCGTTTTGTAATGTGTTCGGACTTGATTTAAAGGCTGTTTTGGATTCGGAGTTCACGGTAGTTTTGCCGGATACAAAGAATCCGTTTAAACAGATGTATGTTGCAAACTAAAAAAAGGGGTGTGTACCGCGCACTTCTTACATAAATTTGGAGGTGGAAAAAATGGTATACACCAAAAAAGAAGTAATGCAGTATGTCGTTGAGGAGGACGTAAAATTTATCCGTCTTGCCTTTTGCGACATATACGGCAATCAGAAGAACATTTCGGTTATGCCCGGCGAGCTGGAACGCGCCTTTGACGAGGGCGTGGTGATTGACGCGTCCGCGATTCGCGGGTTTGGCGGCGAGGTATACTCCGACCTGTTGCTCGTTCCCGACCCGTCAACGCTTGCGGTGCTTCCGTGGCGGCCGAATCACGGCAAGGTTGTCCGTATGTTCTGTTCGATAATCTATCCGGGAGGAAAACCGTTCGAGCTTGACTCGCGCCGAATCCTTAAAGACGCGGTAAAGCACGCCATGAGCCGCGGCTATACCTTCTCGTTCGGCGCAGAGCTTGTGTTCTATCTCTTTAAGACCGATGACGAGGGCAATCCGACCGACATTCCGTACGATAACGCGCACTATATGGATATTGCGCCAATGGATAAGGGCGAAAATATCCGCCGCGAAATCTGTCTGACCCTTGAACAGATGGGAATTAAGCCGGAAAGCTCACACCACGAGGAAGGTCCGGGGCAAAACGAGGTAGCGTTCAGATTCTCTGACCCGCTTACGGCAGCGGACAACGCGGTGACCTTTATATCGGTTGTCAAAATCGTTGCGGCAAGGAACGGACTTCATGTCAACCTTATGCCAAAGCCGATACCGGACAAGCCGGGCAATAATTTCCATATAAATATATCGGTAAGAGGAATAAATGACGATGGCGATCTGTTCCCGTATGCGATTGCGGGGGTTATGAACAGGATTGAGGACATGACGGTATTTCTCAACCCGACCGAGAACTCATACGAGCGTCTTGGTACAAACAAAGCGCCGAAATATATAACATGGTCGGCGGAGAACCGTTCGCAGCTTATCCGTATTCCCGCGGTAACAAGCCGCGAGCATAAACGGTTTGAGCTTCGCTCGCCCGACGCACAGGCAAATCCCTATCTTGCCTATGCGCTTATTATCCATGCGGTTACGGAGGGAATAGAAAACGGCGAGATGCCCGATATGGCGGTAAACAGAAATCTTTACAGCCTTTCGGAAAGCGAATGTGCCGACTTTAAAAGGCTGCCGAAGACCATCTGCGCGGCAAAAGAAAAGGCTGAAAACAGCGAATTTATCAAACGGGTTCTGCCCGAAGCTATGATACGTAATTACTGTAAATAAAGTTCGGGAGGGAACCGATATGCTTTTTAAGGAATACACCTACAGTGTTCTGATTGCATCCTCCTCTGCGAAATTTGTAACAGGAATTATGCCGCTGCTCCCCGAAAACGAATTTGCACCGATAGAAACGGCAAAAAGCGCGGGAGAGGCGCAAAGGAAGCTTTTGGAGCGGGATTTTGACATCGTGCTTATAAATACGCCGCTTACCGACGACTTCGGTATAAGGCTTGCGCTTGACGTTGTTGCGGACTCGAAGGCCGGAGCGCTGATGTTTGTCAAGGGCGATATATACGACGAGGTCTGCGACAAGGTTTGCGACTATGGCGTTTTTACGCTGTCCAAACCCGCGTCGTCGCAGATTGTCCATCAGTTGCTTAAAAACATGTATGCGGCGCAGGAGCGCTTTCGCAGAATGGAGAAAAAAGCGGCAACTCTTCAGGAAAAAATGGAGGAAATCAGAGTTATCAACCATGCAAAATGGGTTTTAATCCAAAACATGGGACTTAACGAGAGCGAGGCGCACCGCCTGATAGAGAAACAGGCAATGGATACGCGCCAATCCAAGCTTGCCGTTGCGGAAGGTATAATCAGGACCTACGGAGGTTAAAAATTACATAGGAATCCGAAAACAGAGGAACGTAAAACCGAGATATTGCAGTCATGTTTGGCTTGCAGGCGGGTTTTTGCGTTCCTTTTCTTGACAAATCTCATATTATGCCCTAAAATAGAGATATAAAGGGGGCTGAGCCATGATAGGAATAATAGGCGCGATGAGCGTTGAAACGGATAAAATAACGGCCATGATGTCGGACGTGAGGATTGAGAAGGCGGCGGGGTGCGAGTTCCATGTCGGCTCCTTGTGCGGCCGTGACGCTGTGGTTGCGGTTAGCGGCGTGGGCAAGGTAAACGCGGCGGTTTGTACCCAGACGATGATTCTGAAATATTCTCCGGAGCTGATTATAAACAGCGGAGTAGCCGGGGGACTTGAGCCGACGCTCAGGGTCTGCGATATAGTGGTGGCGCGGGACGTGGTCCAGCACGATATGGACACCTCACCGCTCGGCGACCCGGTCGGATTTATTTCGGGAATCGACATTATCAATATTCCGTGCAATGAGGATAAAACGGAGCAGCTTTGCCGCGCAGTGGAGGAAAACGGCATACGCTGCCTGTGCGGCACAATCGCCTCGGGCGATGTGTTTGTTGCCGACCCGAAAAAGAAGTCGGAAATCGTATCGCGTTTTGGCGCGTATGCGTGCGAAATGGAGGGCGGCGCGATAGGTCACGTTTGCTACAGGAACGGCATTTCGTTCTGCGTGATACGCTCCATATCCGACAACGCGGACGATTCCTCGCCGCTTTCGTATACCGAGTTTGTGCGCATTGCGGCAGATAATCTTGTAAGCGTTATAAAGACGTTTTTCGAGCGGTTGTAATAATGACCCGCGCCGCATTTATGCGGAGGAAAATAAGAAATTATTTTAGTGCCGACAGGCGGGCGAAAATTGCCTTAAAATGGAGATATGCGTGTTTTTGAACTGTTAATTTTGTAAAAGGAATTAAGCAAATTCAGCAAATAAGGCGAAAATATTTTTTAAAATTTTTTAATTTTTGCACATTGAATTTTTGAAGAAAAAGTGCTATAATATCTGTATCGTGTAGCGAATGCGTAAGTCCGGATAACGGATTTACGCATTATTTTTTTGATTATTCGGGAGGGTATTATTTATGAAAAAAAACGATTTTTTAGCAACGGAAGGCTTGGGCGCACTGATGCGAAAATATGCAATACCGTGCATTATTTCGCTGCTTGTGGGTGCATTATACAACATTGTTGACCAAATCTTTATTGCAAATGCAGCATATCTCGGCTCGTTCGGAAATGCCGCCAACACGGTTGTGTTTCCGCTGATCGTTATTGCGCTTGCAATATCCGTAATGATTGGTGACGGCGCCTGCGCGTTTATCAGTATCAGTCTTGGCGAAAGAAAACCCGAAAAGGCAAGCAACAGCGTCGGAAATTCGGTTATACTTGTTGTGCTTTCGAGTATTGTTTTAACTGCTTTATACCTTGCCTTCAGCAGTCAAATCATAGCTATGTTCGGCGGTACGGTTAACGAAGAAACATTCGGATATTCAAAGGAGTATTTCTTTTGGATTTCCCTCGGCATACCGTTTTATATGTTCGGACAGGCTATGAATCCGATTATAAGGGCGGACGGAAACCCCAAATTTGCAATGGTTTCAACACTTGTCGGAGCCGTAATAAATATTATACTCGACCCGATATTTATATTTGTATTTAAGTGGGGCATGATGGGCGCCGCCGTTGCGACCGTTATCGGACAGATAGCAACCGCCGTTCTTGCAATATGGTATCTCTGCAACACAAAGGTAGTAAGGATAAAGAAAAGCGATTTTAAGCTAAGGTCAAAAATAGTATACAGAACACTTGTACTCGGCATATGCAGCTTTCTTTCGCAAATATCGCTTGTTGCCGCTATGGCCGCAGTCAATAATATGATAAGAAAATACGGAGCAATGGACTCGGTTTTCGGACAGACGCAGTATGCGCAGATTCCAATGGCGGTTGTGGGAATCGTAATGAAATTTTTTCAGATTGTTATTTCGGTTGTTGTCGGTATGGCTGCAGGATGTATTCCTATTGTCGGCTTTAATATGGGGGCAGGTCTTAAAGACAGAGTAAAGGAGCTGTTTACAAAGCTGCTCACTGCCGAGGCGGCAGTCGGCGCGGCCGCTCTTATAATTGTCGAGCTGTTCCCAAACGGTCTTATCCGAGTTTTCGGAGCGGCAAACGAAAGCGTATATTATACGAGCTTTGCAATAAAAGCGTTCAGAATATACCTGTGCATGATGATATTTGCCTGTGTAAATAAGGCGACCTTCATTTTCCTGCAAGCCATGGGAAAAGCGGTGGCATCAACAATGCTTTCCATGGTGCGTGAGATTGTTTTCGGCGTAGGGTTTGCAATCCTGCTGCCGATGTTTTTCGGACTTGACGGAGTGCTTTATTCAATGCCGGTATCGGATATAATTACATTTGTTATAGCACTGATTATAATTAGACATACATATAAAGAGCTGCGCGTTTAGTGCGCGCAGACTGCGGAGTATGCGAAAAGGGGTGCGGAAAAATGCCTTTTTATGTGCGGCGTTATTGTAGCGTAAGCCAATGTGTACGGACAGAGCGCAGCACCAGAAAAGAAATTGTGTTACCCACTCTGATTTTTGTGAAGAATCGGAGTGGGCGGCACAGCGGTGCTGCCGCGCCGCTTTTTTTCTATAATTTTCTCCAGTCAAACTGGACAAGCGGGAACGATTTTTCGGCGGCAAGTCTTTTGTAAACGCTCTCGGCATCTGTCGGGGAGTGAGTTTCCGCGACAAGCGAGCCGAAATCCAATCTTCCGTACGAAACAAGCCGCTGAACTGCCATAATGTCATCATGCGTTGTCCACATTCCGAAGGACGATTCGGTTTTCGGGCGTGCGTTCGTGTGCGCGCCTATGAGCGATATTCCCGGACCGTGTACCTTTTTGTAGTAGTCAACTGTGAAGTCGGAATTTCGAGTACACCCCAAAAGAGCTACCCTTCCGAAGCGCGCGGTACAGTCAAGAACGGAGTTCAGCGCCTGACCTACGCCGGTTACCTCTATTGCAACATTGACGCCGCCGTTCGTGACCTCTTTAACTTTGCTTGCAAAGCTCGCATCAAACGGGTCAAAGGCATAGTCCGCACCGATTTCAAGCGCCTGTGCGCGTTTTTCCGCAACAGGGTCGGCGGCAATAACGGGAACGGCTCCCGCCGCCCTCAGCAGCTTTACCGCCATCATGCCAAGCACGCCCTGACCCATGACGATTGCCGATTCGCCCGGCTCAAGGCGGCATTTTCTGATTGCCGCCATGGGAAATGTGCTTATATGCCAAAGCGCAGCCTCCTCAAAGGTTATGTTCGGGTCGCATATTTTATGTACATTGCACTCCGAAAGGCAGACATACGAGCTGTGGGTACTCCATGACAGCGCAACTCGGTCACCCGGCCTTACGCTTTTTACGTCCTTGCCGACAGCCTCGACTACGCCGGACGAGCTGTAGCCGCTCCGCCGCGGAAACGGAACGTCAAAATCAAGTATGGTGACGTTTTTCTCGCCGCACAGATTCGCTCTTTCCGTTCCGCTGCTTATACAGGAAACCGCGAGCTTAACCAGCACATCGCCCCTTCCGAGGGCAGGAACGTCCTCCTCAATCAGCTCCGCCTTATTTGCACAGGGGAAAATAATGGATTTTCGTTTCATTTGTAAAAACCTCCTTTTTTCAAATTATATCAGCTTGACAGCGGAAATAAAATGCAATATAATACAGTAAAAGGGCAATATAGTCCAAAAATCTGCGGAGGTGAGATGCGGTGGCGGATTACTTTTTCGGCGAAGGCTTTATGTTTTACCGCTTTAATTTTGAAAAGTACCATTACACGGATAACCGCGGCGGCTCGCCGTTCAATTATATCGCATATATGATTGAGGGCAGGAGCAAGCTGATTTCCGATTCCGATACGATAGAGGTCAAGCCGGGCGAGTGCTTTTATATTCCAAAGGGGCTGCCTTACGAGTCACATTGGTTTGGGGATAAAATCTCGTTTATTTCGTTAGGCTTTGCGGATATTCCGACCGCGGACGAAAAGCGGTTTATACTGCAAAATATTGAATGTGATGCGGAGACAACGGAAAAAATAAAAGCGATACCGACCGGAATACCCGTTTCCGCGGCAACCTTGAGCGGGTTTTATGACGTTCTCGCGCGGGTTTTGCCGATAATGAAAAGCGTGCCGAAAAGCAAGGAGCTTAAACTGCTTGAAAGGGCGAAAAGGTACATGGAAAACAATCCGCAATGTAGCGCCGCACAGGTGTGCGAAAGCTGTTTTATAAGCAAGTCGTACCTGTACTACATTTTTAAAAGGAATATGAGGATGTCGCCCGGGGACTATCGGTATATGCAGCTGTGCCGCATGGCGGAAAAGATTTTGCTCACCACGGACAAAAAGGTGGAGGACGTTGCGGAGCTGATGGGTTTCAGCTCTGCGGCATATTTTAGAAAAACTCTGAAAAAATATGTGGGAAAAACGCCCAAGGAAATCCGAAAGGAAGGTATAATTTAGGGTGTGAAATATATTTACGGTCAGACTTTTAAAAAATAAGGCTCTGTTAGCCCATTGTATTGATTTTTATCCCTACATTCCAAAAAGTTTAGAATGTAGGGATAAACCAAGTTTTATGGTTTTACCCATTCTCCTGTATCTTTGTTTTTTTGTAATACAAGTTCATAATCACCATTTGCACGGTTAAAATAGATTTCAGTATCAGTTTCGGCTAATTCTAATTCAAACTCATGTTTTGCTCCAAATGAACTGTTTAATCCGCCAAAAGTAGAATAAAATGTTAGATAGTGTGGTTTTGCTCCACCGCCATTATCTTCAAAGCCTCTGATAAATCCCATAGAAGATAGAACTGCAGTTTTAAAAGTCAATTTTGAGCCATCCTCTGAAACAGAATAGCCAATTAACACAACGTCTGTTCTTTTGGTAAATCCGTTACTAATCAGGTGACTTGCAATCAACGATATTGCAAAAACTATTACTAATAATGCTGAAATTAAAATAGTTTTTTTCTTCATTGTAATTCCTCCCTTCAAATAAATGGGATTGTTTCTTTTATATCTGCTCTTGTTAATTCTATTATACTTGAAAAACCGGTATAAAGCAAGTCTTTGGAGCTAAACTTTGTGTTTTTTCTCCCCAATTAAACCAATACATATAGTTAGCAAGGTATTTTGTTGCAATAGCAGTACACTCATTTTTATCATATCTAAAGGTAATAAAATAAACCGAGGTCATTTATGTATACATATGATATTTTTTATGTCTGTTTCAAAAATCAATACAATGGGCTGACAGAGCCAAAAATAAACGCAGAAAAAGACAAAGGACAGCGGCAAGTGCATTTGCCGCTGTCCTTTTGTATTTGGTGTATATTTGTATATTGCTATCTCTGAACTCTGCCCGAGCCGTCGCCGCCCATAAGGTTTTCAACCTCTTTAACGGTTACAAGATTCATGTCGCCCTCGATAGTGTGCTTCAGGCAGGACGCCGCAACGGCGAACTCGATAGCCTTCTGACCGTCAAAACCCTGCAGCATGGAGTAGATAAGACCGCCGCCGAAGCTGTCGCCGCCGCCTACGCGGTCAACTATCATCATGTGATATTTCTTTGACTTAAAGAAGGAGTCAGCCTTTACGTCATAAAGGAGCGCCGACCAGTCGTTCTCCGATGCGGAAATGCTCTCGCGGAGCGTGATTGCAACGTGAGAAAATCCGAAACGGTCAACAAGCTGACGTGCAACGTCCTTGTAACCCTCGTCGCTGATTTTGCCGCCTGTTACATCAGTGTTTTCCGCGTGGATGCCGAATACCTTTTCCGCGTCCTCCTCGTTTGCAATGCAGACGTCAACGTATTTCATCAGCTCGCCCATAACCTTGCCCGCTTTTTCGCTCGTCCAAAGTTTTTTTCTGAAGTTGAGGTCGCAGCTTATTGTAACATTCTTTGCCTTTGCTGCCTTGCAGGCTTCCAGACAAATTTCGGCAATGCCGTCGCCGAGCGCGGGGGTTATGCCGGTAAAGTGGAACCAGTCCGCGCCGTCAAAGATTTCGTCCCAGTTGAAGTCGGACTTATCCGCGGTCGCGATTGAGGAATGAGCGCGGTCATAAACCACGTTTGACGGTCTTTGTGACGCGCCCTTTTCGCAGTAGTAAATACCGACTCTTTCGCCGCCGCGCGCGATGCGCTTTGTGCATACGTTGTGCTTTCTCAGCTCTGCAATGCACGCGTCACCGATTGGGTTCTCGGGGAGCTTTGTAACAAAGCAAGCGTTAAGACCGTAGTTTGCGCAGCTTACCGCAACATTGGCTTCGCCGCCGCCGAAGGTAGCCTCCAATCCTCTCATCTGTATAAAACGCTCGTGATTGTAGGTCTGCAATCTGAGCATGATTTCGCCGAATGTAACAACCTTTTTTGCCATTTTTATCAGTCTCCTTAAAAGAATTTATTTTTGCCCGATGGGGTAGATGAACGCCCAAGTCGTGTTTATGGCAGTTATGCCCGCCGCTTGCCCGCGCAGCGAGGTAAACCCGCTTGTGCTGCGGAAATTGCGGCTTTAAAAGACATTTATTTTGCGCGAGCCGCCTTGATATTTGCAACGAATTTCTTTGCGGTTTCGGTAATCGCCGCGTAGTCGCCTGTCTTTGCGCCGGCTGTAAGTGCGCCGCCCGCTCCGACCGCAACTGCGCCCGCCTTTATCCATTCGCCTACGTTGTCAACCGAAACGCCGCCTGTCGGCATCATTCTTGCCTGAGGTACGGGGCCGTTTATTGCTTTGATGATTTTCGGACCGAACGCCTCGCCGGGGAATATTTTGATTATGTCCGCGCCCGCCTCCATAGCGGTGACAACTTCTTTGATTGTCATGCAGCCGGGCATATACGGAACTCTGTATCGGTTACAGAGCTTTGCCGTCTTTTCGTCAAAATAGGGACTTACTATGTACTGTGCGCCCGCGAGGATTGCGATTCTTGCGGTTTCGCTGTCCATAACCGTACCCGCGCCGAGGATAATCTGATCCTCTGTATACATATCGGCAAGCTCGGCAATTACGCGGTCTGCGTGGGGAACGGTAAATGTCATCTCGATCGCGGGGACTCCGCCGTCAATGCACGCGTCGGTGATTTTCCGCGCCTGTTCCGCACTTTCCGCACGAACTACGGCAACTATGCCGGCATCCGTAATTTTTCTTATAACTTCTTCTTTAACCATTGTGTCTGCCTCCTGATTAAAATAAAATCATATTTATATATTTTTAGTATAATGTAACTTTTTTGCATTGTCAATAGGCTTTTTAACTTTAAATATGGCAAATCTCACCACATCAAGGGCGAAAAAACACGCTGCTCTATATACCGTACCATACCCGCCGCGCGCAATATCTGCGCCGTATAATGCCACGCGCCCGCGACACACAACATCTGTGCAACATCGTGTACCGCACCCGCCGTACCTCACACGGCGCGTTCTGCATTGCGCGGCATATCGTGCCGCCCTACTAACCGCCGTGGGATTCGTTAAGCCTGTATTCCTTTGCGGAAATTCCCGTTATACGCTTGAAGGTGCGCGAGAATGAGTTGTAGCTCATAAACCCGACCTTCTGACACACGGCCTGAATTGACAGGTCGGTATTTTTAAGCAGCTCCTTTGCCTTCTCTATGCGCAGCTCCGAAAGATAGGTCTGAAAACCCGTGTTGTAGGTCTCGGCAAAGGTTTTGCTTATATACGAGCCGGAAACGCGGAAAACCTCCGCGAGCGAGTCGAGCGAGATGTCATTGTAATAGTACAGGTCGATGTACTCCTTTACCCGCTGCGCAACGGAGCGCTCCTCCGCAGGGCGGCACGCGGAGCTGATTTCGGTCAGCTTTGACGTCAGAAAGCCTTGCAGCTCGTCAAGTGTGGAGTAGTCAAACAGATTGTCAAGCTGCTTATAGATAATATTGAAGTCGTAGCCCGCTGCGCTCGGCCGCAGCGCTTTTTCAACGGTTTTAAACAGCATAAGCGTGTCCTTCATAATGATGTCCGGGTCGGCGCTCTTAACGAGTCCGACAAACAAGTCGATTTCGGAAAGGAGCTTTGCCGAGTCCTTTGCAGGCAGCGCGTGCGCGATATTGCTTATGCAGCCGTCAATCCCCTGCGTCTGCCTGTCGTTCGCATAGTAGTGCGTATACGGACATATTATCAGCGATTCACAGCCGAGCGCAAAGCGGTGACGCTTTTCCGAAAGCGTTTGCAGAAACGCGGAGTGAACATCGTCAAGAGATGAAACCGCGGAGCTTATGCAGGCGGAAACGGTCACGCCGTAGCTGTCGCGAAGGTCGTCGTTCACGCGGCGGTGAAACAGCGAAATGCTGCTTAAAACCAGCGGTTTGTCGGTGTTCAGGATAAACACATATTGGTTTTTATTCCGATATATACCTGTTGAATTTAGCGTCTGGGATAGTGTATAATATAAGTCATCAAAAATTTTACCTTGCAGTATTCCGAAGTCTTTGGGAGAGTTTTCCGAAAGGATTTCGGTGTAGCGGTCAAGTTCATAGAGGATGACATAAAAATACTTTTCGTTAAAGATTACGCCGCACTTTGCAAGAGCCACGGAGGGGTCGGGAGAGGACTCCGAACGGCTGTTTTCGATAATTTCGAGAACGGTTATATCGCGTATTTTTGCGACGTTTTCGCGAATGAATTTGTTTTTGTCGTCAAGCTCGTTTTCAAGAGTGCTGATATGCGAGCTTATGATTTGTATTTCGTCATTCTTTTTGCCGAAGTTGAGGTTTGGCATATCGTCTATGTTCAGACTGAGGTTGGCTATGATTCTCTGCAGCGGTTTATAGATATAGAAGGTGATAAACCATGTTGAAAACAGGCAGAACATAACAAGCAGAATAATTACCGTAACATACCAAAGATAAACCGAGTGCTTTTGGTGCGCCGCGTAGCTGTTATTGTATAAGGTAACAAAATACCAGTCCGGAACAATTCCCGACCGTTGTACATAGACGGCGTATTTTTCGCCGTCAACCGTGCGGAGCTTATCGGTGTTTTTGCCGCTGATGCGTTCATCGGCGATTTTGCGGATTGCGTCGGAGTTGTATTTGAGCCGCGAGCTGCATATTACGGAGTCCGAGCTGTCGCTGAAAATGACCGAGAGATAGTTGGATTTAATCTGCGAATAGCCGAGCTGCTCCGCAAGATAGCGCACCTTGACATTGACGATTACGATTCCCGAATTAAAGGAGCTGTCAGACATGACGAGCGGCACGGCAAAGGAAACGACCTGAGCCTTATTGACAGTGTGAACATTGCTGATATAGGGAACCATGAACTGATAGTTTTCCTTCGCGTTTTTCAGCGTGTCGGAAATAAAGCCCCAGTGGTCACATTCGCTCGGCAGAGAAACGGACGCGGAGGAGTCTATGACCGTGTTGTGTGAGTTGAGTACCCAAACGCTTTGGATAAAATCGTAGTTGCTTACATAGTCCTTGAAAAAAATCATCCAGTCATAAAACTGCATGGTGTATCTGTTCTGTACGTTCCAGTCGTTGAAGTTAAAGATGTTTACGCTGTCCGAAACCGAGGCTATGGAGCGCACTGTGCGGAAAATATCGTTGACCGAGCTGTCAACCGTACCCGAAACAGTGTGCAGCTGATTTTGGGAAAAGCTGTCGGTGTTCGCATTTATTACCTGATTGATTTTGGTGACCGATATGCTTGACAGAATAATAACGCAAAAGAGGATAACGGAAAAGTTGCCTATGATAAAACGCATCAGGAGAATGTTTTTTGTACTGAAACGCATAAACTTGATGTCTTTGAAGAAATTTTTGATTTTCATAATCCAAAGCCCTCTTTTGTGTATTTGTCATTTGCTTTTGAAAATGATAACACAAAAACGGCACTCTGTCAAGGAAAAGCGCAAAAAGAGATAAAAGAAAAAAGGCGAAAACAGTGCATTTTTTTAACTTTAGTGCAATTTTTGTTATAGCAAGAAGTGAGTGGTTTTGCCAAAAGTGGGTATTGAAAAAGGGTTTTCGGGGGTGTAGAATGATTTACACAAGGATGGGACGGGTATACCATCCGTGAGGATAAACGCACCCGCATCTCGGCGAAAAAACGGTTTGCGGTTTATAATGCGGGACGGAATTTGCGGTACCGATTTTTTAAAGCGGTAAGAAATGATGTCGGCAGAGGCGAAACGGAGCTTTTGTTCTACATAAAAATTAAAAAGGCAGGAGAGAAAAAGTGAAGGTAAATCAAAAGGTTTCAACAAAAAGTTTAAGAAATTCAAACAAGACATACTTCCTGAGGAACTATGATTTGTATGCAATGCTGCTGCCGGGACTTATTCTGATGATAGTTTTCAGATTTGTTCCACTTTACGGTATGATTATAGCGTTCAAGGACTACGATATGTCGCGGTCTATTGCGGAAAGTCCGTGGGTTGGCTTTAAATGGTTTAAAATACTGTTTGAAAATCCCGACTTCCTCCGTTCGATACGAAACACGCTTTGCATAAACGGTTTGGAGATTATATTCTGTTTCTTCGGTACGATACTGTTTGCGATACTGATTAACGAGATTCAGAATAAGGGCTACAAAAAGGTGGTACAGACGCTTTCGTATCTGCCGTACTTCCTCTCCTACGTCGTTGTTGCGGGTCTTGCGATTCAGATTCTTATGCCGAGCAACGCGTTTATGTCAACGGTTTCAAAGCTGGCCGGACACGAAATAGGAAACATCCTTTTAAAGGATAAGTATTTTTGGGGCATAGTTACCGCGGTCGATATGTGGAAAACATGGGGCTGGGGTACGATACTCTACCTTGCGGCAATGTCGGGAATCTCGCCCGAGCTTTACGAGGCAGCGAAGATTGACGGCGCGGGCAAGCTGAAGCAGATTACAAACGTCACGCTGCCGGGCATCAGATTTATAATAGTAATTACTCTTATCCAAAGAATAGGCGGTATGCTCGGCGTAGGCTTTGAAAAAATATTCGTTCTTCAGAACGGAATGAATCTTGCGACCTCCGAGGTGCTTGACACGCTGAACTACAAAATGGGTATTATCAACTGGAACAGCAGTCTTTCGACCGCGATTTCGTTCTTCTCGGCAATTATAAGCTTTATACTTGTATTCGTTGCCGACAGATTCGCAAAATCGATTGGCGAAGAAGGCTTGTTATAAGGGAAAGGCGGTATAGAAATGTTAAAGAGAAAAACAAAGGGCGAAATTGTTTTTGATACCTGCAACAACATATTTATGTTTTTCATAATAATTGCAATGACCTATCCGTTTCTGAATCAGATAGCAATATCGCTGAGCGACAACACCTCGGTGCTTGCGGGCAAGGTTTCAATATGGCCGCGCGGCTTTAACCTTGACGCTTACCGAAAGCTGGTGCTTGACAGCAGGTTTTTCATGGTTATGAAAAACACGATTTGGTACACAATACTCAACTCGGTATTCTCCATGCTGATTATGACGGTGTTTGCGTACCCGCTTTCCAAAAAGCACTTGAAGGGCAGACAGGTCATCATGACGCTTATGGTGTTCTCGATGATGTTCGGCACGGGCGGTCTTATCCCGAACTACCTTGTAATAAAAAACCTCGGCCTGGTGGACAATTACTGGGGACTTATACTGCCGAGCGCATTCAATATCTGGAACATTATAATATTGAAGAACTTTTTTCAGCAGATTCCCGGGGAAATAGAGGAGTCCGCACTGATTGACGGCGCGAGCAACCTGAAGATATTTGCGCTGATAATGCTCCCACTCAGCCTGCCATCGCTTGCGGCGATTACACTGTTTACCGCGGTTGCGGCGTGGAACACGTTCATGAACGCACTTATCTACATAAACGACCCGAACAAAAAGCTGCTTCAGGTATATCTGAACGATGTACTCCAGGCGAACACAGTTCCAACTGAGTCGGCAAACAGCTCGATGATTATGGCGGACGCGGCAAAGAGCACGGTGAACAGCGACACGCTTAAAGCGGCAACGCTTATGTGCGCAACACTGCCGATACTTCTCGTTTATCCGTTTGTGCAGAAATATTTTATGGCGGGTCTTATGGTCGGCTCGGTAAAGGGTTAAAAAATTTTTGAAAAATAATATTAGTAATAATAAAAACATAAAGAGGAAGGAAGATGTGAAATGTTAAAAAGAAAGTTAGCGCTTGTACTCGCAATCACAACGGCTGCAACAGTGTTTACCGGCTGCGGTAAGGGCAAGCAGGGAGCAGCGGGCGGAGATACGTTCGAAACGGCTCCGGTTATCCGCTATGCGGTGCGTAACAACTACGAATCCCAGCTTGGCAAGTCGGGCGACGACTACAACGACAACGACTATATCCGCTATATATGGGAAAAGACCGGCGTACGCGTTGAGCCGGTGCTTATCTCGACGCAGACGAACGAGGTAACGCAGCAGCTTGCGACCAAGCGCGCGGGCGGCGAGCAGATTGACCTGATTTGCTATTTTGACCTTGTACAGGCATGGATGCAGTCAAATCTGATAATCCCGCTCAACGACATATTCAAGGAATACGGCAAGGATATAAAGGGTTGGAATCCGTATTCGGACGACTGCAAGACGCCTGAAAACGGCTGGAAGGGCGCAAAGAAGATTGACACCTACTGGGGTATCCCCGGCAGAGGCGCGTCAAACAAGGCGTCAACCAGATACTTCTATTTCAGAAAAGACTGGATGAACAAGCTCGGTCTTTCGATGCCGAAGAGCTCACAGGAGTTGGGTCAGGTAATGAAGGCGTTTACCGAACAGGACCCGGACGGCAACGGCAAGAAGGACACATGGGGTATGGCTCACAGAAATACGTCAAGTACGGTAAATGAGCTGCTCCTTTCGCTCGGCGTTGAGTCGTGGAGAGAGTACAGAGTAAACGATAAGGGTGAGATTGACCCGAACGGCAAAAAGCTCATATCCTGCTCCATGCACCCGTTTGCAAGAAAGCAGTACGCTCAGATAAGAGAGTGGTGCAAGAACGGCTATCTCAACGAGGACGGTATCACGGACGATACGGCATATGAAAAGCTTATCGTAAACGGCAAAATCGGCATTGTTCTTGACAGCTACAGCAATGTAAGAAAGTGGAACCAGGCGCTTAAAGACAACGGTTATACGGACGCGGAGTTTGAGCTTTGCCCCGAGTATATAGTAAACTCGTCCGACGGCAAATTCTACGGATTCACTGAGCCGGGCAACATGGGCAGCGTAACAATGATAACCTCCATGGCAAAGAAGGAAAACTATCCGAACATCATCAAGCTGATGAACTGGATGTATTCCGAGGAGGGTACGTTCTTCCAGACCTACGGTCTTGAAGGCAGAGAGTATAAGATGGACGGCGGCAAGGTGGTATTTGACGAGCAGTACGACACAGACAAGAGCTACAGAAATATGTTTATGTTCGGCAGATCGTACGAGTACACCTATGACGAGGAAATCGACAGAACCTTCGGCAATGACGAGCTTGCGGAGCAGTTCAAGAAATATCTTGAGGCAGACCCGCCGTTCTATACAAGATATACCGATATTAAGTTCAACTACCCCAACCTCCCCGAGTTCACAACCTACCCCGACTGGAGAAAGGGCGTAGAGCAGTACCTGCTTCTGTTCACGGTCGGCGACAAGGACCCGATGAACGACAAGGATTGGAACGAATACCTCAAGATTTGCGAATCCTACGGTATTCAGAAGCTGATGGACGCAGCTGCAAAAGAGGCGTTCGGCAGTTAGAAACACAAATTTAAGTTGTAAGGATGGATACAATTTGAATAAAAAAATTATTGCATTATTATTATCGGCAGCAATGAGTGTATCCTGTATAACTGCTGTTTCGGCGTCAGACGGCGCCGAAACAGCGCTCCCTTCGGGGCAGGAATACACCGCGACGCAGGACACCTATGTTGACGAGTCGCACCCCGACTCGGTATACGGCGTCAAAAACAAACTGCTTTTAAGCGGTACGGAAAACGAAAAAAAGAATATCTATATTGCGTTCCGTGTTCGGGACACAATCGGAGAGTACGACCGCGTACTTCTTAAAATGACGCCGGATTCGGCGGAGCTGACAGCAGCACCCGAAACGGACGGCGGCGCGGCGGACGGAAAACC
>OGRO01001935.1_pt1 | contig 17060 bp, 14 predicted proteins | sample 1553451 | NCBI WGS metagenome assembly OGRO01 (sample SAMEA2580021, study PRJEB22360) | human gut metagenome
CTTCATAACTCCGGAAGGTACAGGGATCTCCTGTTACCAAGCCTACTTTCTTGCCTGATACAGGATCTGTTCCGTTGTGCAAGGTGACTTCCAATATCTTGGGTACGTTAAGGTAACCGGTCAGTATGTAAGCTTCTTTTCCGAAAGCACCTACTTCTATGCATCCGCTACATCCGCCTTCGCGAGCGTCTTCCGGTGTCTTTCCCTGTCGCATTAGTTCCATGACGTATGTGTCGGGATTGAATACGGATGGGTAGCCGTAGCCCTTACGGATTACTTTGCAGCCTTCGCGCAGGAAACGCTCTGGGGTGCATACACTGATGTGCAGGGCGCTTCCGGGTTGTAACAGGTGAAGATCATCTACTGTTTCGAGCATGATATAGGATACTTCACTGACCCCGTTGCTACCATCGCGTTTGATGCCACCGATATTCAGATTGGTAAAGTCATTGTAGGTACCGCTTTCTTTGGCGGTGATGCCAACTTTGGGTGGGGCTGTCTGATTATTTATTTTGATAAAAAAACATGACATTAGTTCTTTGGCTTCTGCACGAGTCAGTATTCCTTCTTTTAGGTCATTTTCATAGAAAGGAGTGAGATGCTGGTCAAAATATCCTGGATTCATGGCGTCCCATCCGTTCAGCTCTGTAATGGTGCCGAGATGGACAAACCAGTACATCTGTATGGCCTCCCAATAAGTACGTGGGGCATGTGCAGGAATCCATCGGCAGATTTCCGCTATTTTTTTCAGTTCCTTTTTGCGTTTCGGATCGGTTTCTCGTCCAGCCATCTTTTCGGCCAGTTCAGCATGGCGTTCGGCAAAAATGATAGCGGCATCACAGGAGATGGACATGGCGGTCAGTTCTTCTTGTTTGTCGGTTGCTTCTGGATCATTCATGAAATCCAGATTTCTCAGCTCATGGGCAATACGTTCTTTCAGATCCAGCATGCCATATTGATAAACTTTTCCGTCCAAGGAAGTATGACCGGGGGCTCGTTGTTCCATAAATTCAGTGAACATTCCTGCTTCGTAAGCTTCTTTCCATTCTTTGGGAACGTGATTGAAGATGCGTTCGCGTTGGGTGCGCCCTTTCCAATAAGGAATAACCTCGCGTTCATAGGTGTCTATATCTTCTTGGCTGATGGTATAGCGCTGTAATTCGCGGGTGTTCAACACATGAAGGTCTTCCACGCTGTGACAGGTCAGTTCAGGGAAAGTAGATACGGCTTTGGGATGTGGTCCACGTTCACCTACAATCAGTTCGTCTTTACCTATGTATATAGTTTTCCGTTTACAGATTTCAAGAAAGTTCAGTGCTCTTAGAATGGGAATTGGATATTTCCCTTCGTTTTCTTTGTAAAATTCGGTCTCTATCAGAGCACGTTCTATGGACAGAGAAGGTTGTGCGTTAAAAGATTCTTGACGCAGGCGTTGGATACGGTCTGTCATTCCGTTGGTTGTTGTTATCATAAGAGTTATAATAAGGTTTATTTGTTCATAAATAGGAATTCCCATAGGACGGATTGAAGGAGCCGACCGATTGATATGCAGAAGAAGATATCAATAGAATGAAACGTATGCCAAAAGTAAGATACGCTGTCATTCAATCCATCTTTATGGTGGCTAATGAATGTACAGTCTGCTGGCTTTTGGCATACCCTCCTGAAGAAGAAATGTTCTTAGCAGTAGAACATCAGGCAGTTGAACAGTTTTCTATAGCCTTTGGAGTGCATTCGCTTATACTTGTTTAATAGTGGTCGAAATTACTGTTTGTTTCGCACATAAACAAACCTTATATACTGTTTAATAACAGGTTAATACCGGAAACTGCTTCCTCCTAAAAATTCTCTCAGTAAAGAGGTAGGAGGCAATTCTTTATCTTGTACCGAAGCGAAATATTCCAAGAATTTGCGTAAACGATATGCTTCTGAATATTCCGGTTTGTTATTGGGGACATTCCTTAGAATGGGAATAGCATAATCTTTCATAATGGCCAGTTCAAACAATAGGGCAGAATTGAACATGGCATCTGCATTTTCTTGATATGGAAAGATCCATTTTTCTTCTCCGGCACGTACGCTGGGCCATCTTCTGATCGTTTCTTCTGCGGAATAGCCACGGTATTTGTGGTCGCGGATAATACGGCGCAACAAACGGTTGTCGGTAGTCGGAATATAATTATGATTGTCCAGCAGAATAGTGGTTAATGCCGATACATATATTTTATATTTATTTTCGGTGGGAATATGAGGAGTTAACTCGGGGTTAAGTGCATGGATCCCTTCGAGAATCAATATCATGTTATCGTCAATCTTAAGTTTGTCACCTTTAAATTCCCTTCTTCCTGTGGTGAAGTTGAAACGTGGTAATTCCACTTCCTTTCCATGAAGCAGATCTTGTAATTGCTTGTTGAAGAACTCTAAATCTAATGCATACAATGATTCGTAATCATAATCACCTTTTTCATCTTTTGGTGTCTTTTCTCGGTCAACAAAATAATTGTCCAGGGAGATGGGGTAAGGCTTCAGACCGTTTGCCATCAACTGAATACTGAGCCGTTTGCTGAAAGTCGTTTTACCAGAAGAGGATGGACCGGAGATAAGAACCAGTTTTACTCTTTGACCGTTTTTTCCTCTGTGGTATATCCCATCGGCAATATTGGAAATCTTTTTTTCCTGCAAGGCTTCGGACACATTAATCAGATCGGTGGCATAGCCTTCATTACAGGCCACATTGAAATCTCCTACAGTCCCTACGCCTAAAATCTGATTCCAACGACGATGTTCTTTGAATACTTCCAGCATTTTTTCTTGTTTTACCACTTCCTCTAGTACTTCCGGATTCTGACGGTTGGGGACACGCAGCAACAAGCCGTCATAGTATTTTACTATGTCGAATTTGCGGATATATCCGGTGCTGGGCAGCAGACTGCCATAGTAGTAGTCAATGGTATTTTCCAAAGTATAATAATAGGAGTAAAGTTCTCCTGAAGTTTCAAGTAGTTTTACTTTGTCCATCATTCCTTTCCGGCAGAATAGTTCTACTACTTTAGTTGTATGACATTCAAAACGATGGAAAGGGATGTTGGCTTCCACAATCTCTTTCATTCGCTGCTTAATACGGGAAACATCATCCAGTCCGGTCTCGTGCCCTATCTGCAAGTCGCAATAATATCCTTTGGATACGGGATGTTCAAGCATGATTTTTCCATCAGGGTATAGGTCCTCCACCGCTTTGCACAAGATGAAGCAAAGTGAACGGACATAAGTGCGCATTCCCGAAGGATTTAGCATATTCAGGAATTCCACATCCTTATTATTATAGGCCCGGTAATTGAGCCCTTCTACTTTGTTATTGACTTTGGCACTGACTGGTCCATATGGGATATCTAGATTAAAACCATTATAAATATCCAAAAGTGAGCTTCCGATTGGGAAGTTCTTTGAAATATTGTTATTTTTGCAACAGATTTGTAACATAATCGTAATAATTATTACTAACGTAGTGAAACGGCTTGAAATTTACTGAATAAAAGGGAGATTAGCCAATTCCTACCAAATTAATTAAAGATGGAGTATTCTTTTTATGATTTCTTAAAGCTGCTAGGTTCACTGGCGCTATTCCTTTATGGAATGAAAATCATGAGTGAAGGGCTGCAAAAGTTTGCTGGTGACAGACTGCGTAAAATCCTCACAGCGATGACCACCAACCGGGTAACCGGAGTGTTAACCGGTGTTCTTATCACTGCGTTAATTCAATCCTCTTCTGCTACTACTGTTATGGTAGTAAGTTTTGTTAATGCCGGACTCCTTACGCTTTCACAATCAATTGGGGTCATTATGGGGGCGAATATCGGTACCACTGTTACTGCATGGATTATATCTGCATTGGGGTTCAAAGTAGATATTGCTGCTATGGCGCTTCCGTTATTGGCGTACCTTTATTATTTTCAGGAAAGAGTAACCGTAAATCCATTGGAGAATTTATATTCGGTTTCTCTTTTTTGTTTATGGGCCTCTCTCTCTTGAAGACGAATGCTCCTGACTTAAGTAGAAACCCCGAAATGTTGTCTTTTGTTCAGAACTATACCGATATGGGATTTGGTTCTGTTATCTTATTTGTTGTCATCGGTACAGTTCTGACTATGATTGTACAGGCATCGGCGGCAACGATGGCTATTACTTTAATTATGTGTGCCAATGGTTGGATTAGTTTTGAGTTGGGGGCTGCATTGGTGCTTGGCGAGAATATTGGTACTACCATAACAGCCAACCTTGCTGCACTGACTGCTAATACGCAGGCTAGGAGGGCTGCGCTGGCTCATTTGGTGTTTAATGTTTTTGGGGTTATTTGGGTATTATGTCTTTTCAAGCCTGTAACTATGGGGGTTTCATGGTTTGTAGAAGATATAATGAAAACAGCAGATCCGGCTGTTGCCGTATCTTTTAAACTGTCTGCTTTTCATACTACTTTTAATATATGCAATGTGTTGATTCTTATTTGGTTTGTTAAGTTGATAGAGAAAACAGTCTGTAAAATCATTCCTCAGAGAGAGCAGGATGAAGAATATCGTTTGCGCTTTATTACAGGTGGTATGCTTTCTACTGCGGAGCTTTCTATATTGCAGGCACGCAAGGAAATCAATCTCTTTGCAGAGCGTACTCATCGTATGTTTGGCATGGTGCGGGATCTGCTTCATACCACGAATGACAATGACTTTAACAAATTGTTCAGCCGTATTGAGAAATATGAGAATATAAGTGATAATATGGAGGTGGAGATTGCTAATTATCTGAATCAGGTATCCGACGGGCGTTTGAGTTCTGAGAGTAAGTTGCAGATTCGTGCTATGCTTCGTGAGGTGACTGAAATAGAGAGTATTGGTGACAGCTGTTATAATTTGGCACGTACTATCAATCGTAAACATCGCAGTGATATGGATTTTACTCCGAAACAGTATGATCATATTCATCAGATGTTCCAGTTGACAGATGATGCTTTGTCCCAAATGGTTTCGTTGGTGGAAGATGAACATCATGTGGTGGATGTGAATAAATCGTTTAATATAGAGAATGAAATAAATAACTATCGTAATCAGCTAAAGAATCAAAATGTACTGGATGTGAATAATAAGGAGTATGATTATCAGATGGGTGTACACTATATGGATATCATTGGAGAATGTGAAAAACTGGGCGATTATGTAGTTAATGTGGTGGAAGCCAGTAGCAATGTGAAGGAAAAGAAATCCTAACCTGAAATGGCTATGGTGAACAGAACAATGATATAGATGCAGAGGTGCAAGGTTTAACTCATGACGGATTAAATACTTTGTACCTCTGTGTCTTTTTTAATAAAGTGTAATAAAGAAGAGGGTATAAATAAAAGAGAATCTACATGTCAATATTTGTTTTTTTGAAACTGATAGGCTCACTGGCACTTCTGATGTATGGGATGAAAACCATGAGTGAGGCCTTGCAAAAACTGACAGGCGGACATTTGCGTCATATTCTGGGGGCAATGACCACGAACCGTTTTACCGGGCTGTTAACTGGTACATTTGTGACAGCTTCTGTACAGTCTTCTACTGCGACAACGGTAATGACAGTTAGTTTCGTAAATGCGGGATTGCTGACTTTGGGGCAGGCTATTTCTGTAATTATGGGAGCTAACATTGGTACTACGGTGACCGCTTGGATTATGTCTATTTTCGGTTTCCAGATCGATATGAATAATCTTATTTTTCCTCTCTTTGCATTGGCTGTTCCTTTAATCTTTTCTAATAAAAGTCAGAAAAAATCTTTTGGGGAATTTATTTTTGGATTTTCGTTCATGTTTTGGGGATTGACTACGTTACGTGAGAATGCCATGCATATGGATTTGGAGCATAATGCAGCTATCATCAGTTTTATTACCTCTTGCAAGGAATGGGGATTTTTTTCCATTTTATCATTCTTGTTGATAGGTGGAATAATAACAATGTGCGCACAGTCTTCTGCTGCGGTTATGGCCATTACATTGATTCTTTGTTCCAGTGGTGTGCTTGATTTGTATTTGGGCATTGCACTGGTGATGGGCGAGAATATTGGTACTACTGTAACTTCTAATATTGCAGCTTTGACGGCGAATACGCAAGCAAGGCGGGCGGCGTTGGCTCATTTTATTTTTAATATATTTGGGGTGGTATGGATTTTATGTATTTTCCATCCGTTTGTAGATATGGTGAGTGGAATGATTAACCGCTTATTTCCAGGAGTATCGCCTGAAGTGGCAATTACTTATAAACTTTCGGCTTTCCACACAGCTTTTAATATCTGTAATGTGTTGATATTGATTTGGTTTATTGGACCGATTGAAAAGGTGGTCTGTTGGGTAATCAGACCAAAAGAGGATGAGGAGGAATTCCGTTTGCGTTTTATCTCTGGTGGTATGTTATCTACTGCTGAATTGTCTATTGTCCAGGCAAGGAAAGAAATTAATTTGTTTGCTGAGCGTACTCGCCGTATGTTTGGTATGGTGCGTGATCTATTGCATACTACGAATGAGAATGATTTCAACAAATTATTTAGCCGGATAGAGAAATATGAAAATATCAGTGATAATATGGAGCTGGAGATAGCCAATTATCTGAATGAAGTTTCTGAAGGGCGGCTGAGTTCAGAAAGTAAATTGAAAATACGTACCATGTTGCGTGAAGTGACTGAGTTGGAAAGTATTGGTGACAGCTGTTATCATTTGGCGCGTACTATCAATCATAAATTCAGAGGGAATGAAGATTTTACGGAAAAACAATATGACCATATTCATCAGATGCTTCAATTGACGGATAATGCACTACAACAAATGGTATCTTTGGAAGAAGACGAATATTATTTGGTTGATCCTAACAAATCATTTAATATAGAGAATGAGATAAACAATTACCGTAACCAGTTGAAGGATCAGAATGTATTGGATGTGAATAATAAGGAATATAATTATCAGATGGGGGTTCATTATATGGATATTATCAGTGAATGCGAAAAATTAGGCGATTATGTAGTTAATGTTGTTGAGGCGCGTACAGATATAAAGGAAAAGAAAATTTGATTTGTAAATCGTGGTAGTATCCATATTTTGTGTAAATAGAAACGGGATTCAGTTATAAGTCTCTTATATCTGAATCCCGTTTTCAAAAATAAGCATAAATTGGTTCATAATCAATCCCCAGTTAGTAATCGGCATTGTCCATTTCTTCTCAATCTCCATCAGAGCGAGGTATACCATTTTCTTCACCGCATCATCCGACGGGAATGAAAGTTTTGATTTAGTGTACTTTCTGATTTTTCCATTCAGATTTTCAATGAGGTTTGTAGTGTAGATTATTTTCCTGATTTCCAATGGGAACTGGAAGAAAACAGTCAGGTCATCCCAGTTATTCCTCCATGAGAGGATGGCATAAGGGTACTTCCCTCCCCATTTCTTTTCCAAATTATCCAGTTCCACGGCAGCAGCCTCCTGTTGGGCGCGTTATAGATGCTCTTCATATCGGCTGTAAACTCTTTCTTGTCCTTGTAAACGACATATTTACAGGAGTTCCTGATCTGATATACAACACGTATTTGCGTGGAAGACAGAGGAAATACGGCACGTATGGTGTCGGTAAACCCGTTCAGGTTGTCAGTGCAGGTAATCAGTATGTCCTGTACTCCGCGGGCCTTCAAATCTGTCAGGACACCCATCCAGAATGAAGAACTTTCTGATTTTCCCACCCACATGCCAAGGACTTCTTTCAAGCCGTTCTGTTTCAAACCGACACAGAGATAGACAGTCTTGTTGATGATTTTTCCGTTGTCACGAACCTTGAATACAATACCATCCATCCAAACGATGAGATAGACCGGATCCAAAGGGCGGTTCTGCCATTCCTGAGCAGCCTGGTTGACTTTGTTCGTGATGATGGAAATGGCTGATGTGGACAGTTCTATTTCATAGATTTCACACATTTCCTCTTCAATGTCGGACACGCTCATTCCTTTGGCATATAGGGAGATAACAAGTTTTTCTATGGAAAAACCCACGACCCTCGTGTTTGGGAACAACTATGGACTCGAATTCACCGCTACGGTCATGGAGAATAGGTATGACCGCTTCACCGTGTTCAGTTTGGATTTTCTTGGGGTAGCTGCCGTTAGGGGAATTACCGCTGTTATGACCGGAAACCGAATTCTTCTCATAACCCAGATGCACATCCATCTCACCTTCAAGCATTTTCTCCAATACCTGCGCGTGTAGTTGTTTCAGAAACTTGCTGACATCAGCTTCTGTCTTGAACTGGTTAAGGAACTTCTTACTTAATACCTCACTGCATGATTCTTCTCTTTCATAATCTTCTTCATTTTGCAAAGCTATTAAATAAAAAAATACGGAACCCAATACTGAATCCCGTATTTTACATTTACACAAAATATTTTATAGTGCCTAAATCGTATTAAATGAGGTTATTTTTCGATGCCAACTAGTTCTACTTCGAAAATCAAAGTAGAGAAAGGTTTAATCTGACCGGCTTCACGTGCACCATAAGCTAGCTCTTGAGGGATGTAAAGTTCCCATTTAGATCCTACTGGCATCATTGTTAGCGCTTCAGTCCATCCTTTGATTACCTGATTAGCACGGAAAGTAGTCGGTTCTTTACGATCATATGAACTGTCGAACTGAGTTCCATCAATCAAAGTACCTTTATAGTTTACTTTTACTTTAGAAGAATCGGTAGGAATAGCGCCGTTACCTTCTTTAATTATCTTATATTGTAAGCCGCTTGATGTAGTTTTAACACCCTCTTTCTTTGCATTTTCAGCTAGGAATTTTTCACCGGCAGCTTTATTTTCAGCGAACTGGGCTTCAGTAGCTTTTGCTTTGATTGCTTCTGCCTTAGACTGAACGTAAGCGTTGGCTTCTTCCATAGTAACATTCATGCCTTTTTTCTGCAAAGCAGCCATGAAACCTGCCAGAAAGTTTTCTTTACTTAAACTTTGAGTAGAGTCATTTCCGAAAATACGTTGGCTCATCATATCGAACATACGTCCACCAACTTGTTGACCAATCTGAAGACCTGCCATATAAGCAACGTCTTTAGGGCTAGTCTTGCTGGTACCTTCTTTAACACCTCTGATGAAGTCGGACATATAGGCTGTATCAACGCCTAGTTGTTGGCTCATATACATATCCAGACCTTGCGTGTTGGTGATACCCATCATGTAAGAAAGTGAGTCTACGTCATTCTTCATGTTTGCTTTCGGTGCTTGAGCTGTACAAGAAGCCAAGCTGGCTGCAGCAGCGATTGCTACAAAAAAACTAATTTTTTTCATTTGCCTTAAATGCTTTAATAATTATAATACTTCGATTAATTCTACTTCAAAAATCAATGTGCTGTGAGGAGGAATCATTTCTCCTGCTTGTTGTGCTCCATAGGCTAGTTCTGAAGGAATGAAAAGTTTCCATTTAGCACCTTCAGTCATCAGTTGGAGTGCTTCCACCCATCCTTTGATTACTTGGTTCACACCAAAGATAGCCGGCTCGCCGCGTTTGATAGAGCTGTCAAACAAAGTCCCATCAATCAAGGTACCTTCATAATGGCATTTTACACGGTCGGTTGCACTCGGTTTTTTTCCGTTACCTTCTGTAATCACTTCGTACTGTAAGCCACTGGGAAGTGTCACGACTCCCGGTCTTTTTGCGTTTTCCTCCAAAAATGATTTTCCCTTTTCAATATTCTCTGCATTCAATTTGGTTTCCAGCTCTTCAAAGTACTTGTTTACGATTTCACGTGCTTCGTTGTGGCTGATAGCCGTTTCTTTTCTATCTAATACGTCTTTGATTGCTTGAGCAAAGTCTTCAACATTAATACTTTGAGCACCCATGCTCAATAAATTCTGGCCAATACCAAGGCCGATGGCGTAACTGAATTTATCCATAACTATTTATTTTATAAGATGTTTTATACAAAACGCACAAAGGTAGGTGTTTTATTTGAATGAATCTGTTTTTAACAATTTAATTTTTCTTATTTTTGTGTGTTTAGTTAAAAGAGGAGGACTAGAAATGAAGAATTTAGTAGTTTTAACAGGTGCTGGAATGAGTGCTGAAAGCGGTATCAGTACATTTCGTGATGCAGGTGGTTTATGGGATCAGTATCCGGTGGAACAAGTGGCTACTCCGGAAGGGTATGCGGCAAACCCTAAATTGGTGATTGATTTTTATAATGAGCGTCGTAAACAGTTGTTTGCTGTAAAGCCTAACCAGGGGCATGAACTGGTCTCTGAGATGGAAAAATTCTTTAATGTGACTGTAATCACTCAAAATATTGATAATTTGCATGAGCGTGCTGGAAGTTCGCATATTATTCATTTACATGGCGAACTGACCAAAGTGACATCTAGTTGGGAACCTAATAATCCAGCTTATATTAAAGAATTAAAGCCGGAAGAATATGAGATACATTTGGGAGACTTGGCCGGAGACGGTTCTCAGTTTCGTCCATTCATTGTATGGTTTGGTGAATCTGTTCCTATGATTGAAACTGCAATTGAATATGCTGAAACAGCTGATATCTTTTTAATTATAGGAACTTCGCTTAATGTATATCCCGCTGCCGGTTTGTTGAATTATGTGCCTGCCAACACTCCTGTTTATTTAATAGATCCTAAGCAGGTGCCCATTGCATCGGGGCGTAAAGTGCATGTAATTCAGAAAGGTGCGTCCGAAGGAATGGAAGAGTTAAAAAAAATATTAGTGAGATAGTTTGCAAGTAAACAATTTCATTGTATATTTGTTATGTATTTAAAGAACATTTAAAACATAAAACAGAGACAATTATGAAAAAGTACGTTTGCACAGTATGTGGTTGGGTTTATGACCCGGCAGAAGGAGATCCTGAAGGTGGAATAGCTCCGGGAACAGCATTTGAAGATATTCCAGATGATTGGGTTTGCCCTCTTTGCGGAGTAGGTAAAGATGATTTCGAAGTTCAAGAAGATTGATTCCATCTTATAACCGGATATCATATAAAGCGGAGGAGTTTTTTCTGTATGATATATCAGATAGCGCGATTAATTATTTAGTTGCGCTATTTATTTTACATTATTATAAATGGTTAATCTTTTAAAAAAAGAGCGTAACCTATAACAGGTTGCGCTCTTTATGGTATAAATAAAGAATGTTCTTATTTCTTTTCTTGTTTTTCAGGACGAGGCAGTAATACTTTGTGAGAGAGTTTAAATTTACCTGTTTTGGGGTCAATATCAAGTAATTTCACTTCTATTTCGTCCCCTTCTTTTAAACCGGCCTCTTCTATTGTTTCAAGACGTTTCCAGTCAATTTCAGAGATATGCAACAATCCGTCTTTTCCAGGCAAGAATTCTACGAACACACCATATGGCATTACTGAACGGACTTTACCTACATAGACTTCACCGACTTCGGGAACAGCAACGATACCCTTGATAATGCGCATAGCATCGTCAATACATTTCTTGTTTGTTCCCGCAATTTCAATACGGCCTACCCCATCAGTTTCTTCAATCGTGATGGTTGCTCCAGTCTCTTCCTGCATACCTTGGATAATCTTTCCGCCCGGACCGATGATAGCCCCAATGAACTCTTTAGGAATAGTCATCGTTTCAATACGAGGAGCATGCGGTTTCAAATCTTTACGAGGTTCGGCTATACATTCGGTTAACTTGTTAAGAATATGTTCGCGGCCTTCTTTTGCTTGCAGTAACGCTTTTTCCAAGATTTCGAATGACAGGCCATCTACCTTGATGTCCATCTGTGTAGCAGTGATACCATCACGAGTACCTGTAACCTTAAAGTCCATATCACCCAAGTGATCCTCATCGCCAAGAATATCAGATAATACGGCATATTTTTCTTCACCTGCATTCTTAATCAAGCCCATGGCAATACCTGAAACTGGTTTTTTCATGGCAACACCGGCATCCATTAATGCAAGGGTTCCTGCACAGACAGTAGCCATTGAAGAAGAACCATTTGATTCCATGATATCAGATACTACACGTACTGTGTACGGGTATCCTGCAGGAATTTGTCCTTTTAAAGCACGCCATGCCAAGTGCCCGTGCCCGATTTCACGACGACCTACACCACGTTGTGCTTTTGCTTCACCAGTAGAATAAGGAGGGAAGTTGTAGTGTAACAAGAATCGTTCTCTGTGTTGATCCAGAACATCGTCTACAATTTTCTCATCTAGTTTGGTACCTAATGTGACAGAAGTTAAAGACTGAGTTTCACCACGGGTGAAAATGGCAGAACCGTGAGGGCCGGGCAGATAACCTACTTCGCACCAGATAGGGCGAATTTCAGTCGTCTTACGTCCGTCCAGACGCTTGCCTTCATCAAGAATACAACGACGCATAGCTTCCTTTTCCACATCGTGGTAGTAACGGTCGATTAATGTACCTTTTTCTTCCAGTTCTTCTTCTGTATATTGAGTTTTGAATTCATCGCGGATGGCGTCAAAAGCATCCTGGCGTTCATGCTTGTTTCTGTTTCCTGAAGCAGCGATGGCGTATGCTTTATCGTAACAAGTTTCGCGTACAGCTTTGCGCAAATCTTCATCGTTTTCTTCGTGGCAATATTCACGTTTTACTGTAGAACCGACCTCTTCCATCAGCTCCATCTGCGCTTTGCAATGAACTTTGATTGCTTCGTGAGCAGCCTTCATAGCAGCCAGTAAGTCTTGTTCGCTGACTTCCTGCATTTCGCCTTCTACCATCATGATGTTGTCATATGTGGCTGCAACCATCAGATCCATATCAGCTTTCCCAAGTTGTTCGAAAGTGGGGTTGATAACGAACTGACCATCGATACGTGCTACACGTACTTCAGAAATCGGTCCGCCGAAAGGAATGTCGGAAACGGCTAATGCTGCTGAAGCGGCCAATCCTGCCAATGCATCAGGCATATCTATTCCATCAGCTGAGAAAAGAACAATGTTTACGTAAACCTCTGCATGGAAATTATCGGGGAATAAAGGACGCAATGCGCGGTCTACCAGTCGGCAAGTCAGGATTTCATAATCCGAAGCTTTGCCTTCTCTTTTGGTAAAGCCACCGGGAAAACGTCCGAATGCTGAATATTTTTCTTTGTACTCTACCTGGAGGGGCATAAAATCTGTACCGGGAACTGCATCTTTTGCTGCACAAACAGTAGCTAGCAACATGGTGTTACCCATGCGGAGCATTACAGAACCGTCTGCCTGTTTTGCCAGCTTTCCCGTTTCGAGTGTGATGGTTCTACCATCAGGAAGCTCGATCGTCTTAACAATAGGATTGATCATAAAAAATGTTTTAATATATTTTTCGTCTAAAATTCGTGCAAAGATAGGCATTTATTCTTCTAATTTGGTGAGAATGAGATAAAAAGTTACTATGATTACTGTTTTTTTTCATTTTAATGTGTAAGAAGGTGGATAAATGCTTTGACAAACCACGAAAAGACGTATCTTTGCATTCAAAATTATTAAGAGAACACACATTTATATTAATTTTAGCGATGAAAAAGAATGTATATTTTTTGCTCGCACTTCTGTTGATAGGGTTGAGCGCCTGCGACAATGAACCGAAGTTCAAAGTTCAAGGTGAAATTAATGGTGCTGAAGATAAGATGCTTTATTTGGAAGCGTCGGGATTGGATGGCATAGTAGCGCTTGATTCGACAAAATTGGGCAGTAGCGGAAGTTTTAGTTTTGCGCAGAAGCGTCCGGAATCTCCTGAATTCTATCGTTTGCGTTTGGATAATAAAGTGATAAACTTTGCTGTAGACTCTACGGAAACAGTATCAGTTAAGGCTGAGATAAATGATTTTGCGACTGCCTATCGTATTGAAGGTTCGGAAAACAATTTGAAAATTAAGGAATTGGTGTTGCTACAAGCTGATTTGCAGAAGAATGTGGACAAACTCGGCCAGAATCGTAATATCCCTGCGGGTATCGCACAAGACAGTCTTTTGGCTATGGTAAACAATTACAAGAATAAAGTGAAACGAGAATATATCTTTGCGGCTCCAAATATGCCATACGCTTATTTCGCTTTATTCCAGTCGTTGAATGGGTATATGATTTTTGATCCTTTGACAAATAAGGAGGATGTGAAGTGTTTCGCTGCGGTGGCTACGAGTCTGAATAATGCTTATCCACATGCAGACCGTTCACGTAACCTGTATAATATGGTTATAAAAGGAATGAAGAATACCCTTACTCCCCGTCAGCAAACCATGGAAATCCCTGAAGATAAAATCAAAGAAGCTAGCATTATTGATATTCAGCTGAAGGATTTGAAAGGCAATACACGCAGTCTGACCGATTTGAAGGGTAAAGTGGTGCTGATCGATTTTACTGTATATAACAATGCAATGTCTGCTGCGCATAATTTGGCGTTACGTGAACTTTATAATAAGTATGCTTCTCAAGGGTTCGAGATTTACCAGATTTCACTGGATGGTGATGAACACTTTTGGAAAACATCTGCAGATAATCTGCCTTGGGTCTGTGTACGTGATGCTAATGGTGTTTATTCTTCATACATTTCATTATATAACGTAACTAATCTGCCTTCGATATTTTTGGTAAATCGTAATAATGAATTGAGTGCTCGTGGTGAGAATATTAAAGATTTGGATGAAGCCATTAAAAAACTCTTGTAAAAAGCTAATTATGAGTTGAATTTGTTTAAACATGTTACATAGCATCCTTATAAACTTGACTCGTATTAGATAAAAGTCTATCTTTGCAGTACTTGAAATACCAAAGAGGGTTCCGACATTTCCATGTCGGAATTCTTTTTGTTTTTATAGGTATAACTGGAACAATAAATAATTATATAATTTAAAAGGAGGAAAACATTATGGCTTATATGTCAGAAGAAGGTTACAAGCAACTGATTGAGGAACTGAAATATCTGGAATCAGTAGAACGTCCCAAAATTGTGTCGGCTATTGCCGAAGCGCGTGATAAGGGGGACTTGTCAGAAAATGCCGAATATGATGCTGCCAAAGAGGCGCAAGGTCTGTTGGAGATGAAGATCAGCCAGCTGAAATCAACTATTGGTGATGCTAAAATTATTGATACTTCAAAAATGAACGCAGATACAGTGCAAATTTTGACGAAAGTAGAATTGAAGAATGTCAAGACTGGAATGAAAATGGTTTATACTATCGTAGCCGAAAGCGAGGCGAATTTAAAATTGGGCAAGATTTCGGTAAATACTCCGATAGCACAGGGTTTGTTAGGAAAAAAAGTGGGTGATGTGGCTGAAATCACTATTCCGCAGGGTAAAATCAGCTTAGAAGTTGTGAATATTTCATTTTAATATTATAAGGCAGGTCCGCTATGCGGGGCTGCCTTATTTAATACTTATAGATATGGCAACAATATTTAGTAGAATTATTACAGGTGAGATTCCTAGCTACAAAGTGGCTGAAAATGATCAGTTCTATGCTTTTTTGGATATCAATCCGTTAACCAAAGGGCATACGTTGGTTGTTCCGAAATGTGAGGTGGACTATATCTTTGATTTGGAGGACAATGAACTGGCTGCTATGCATGTTTTTGCAAAGAGCGTGGCACTTGCCATTCAAAAAGTTTTTCCGTGTAAGAAAGTAGGTGAGGCGGTAATCGGATTAGAGGTCCCTCATGCACATATTCATCTGATTCCTATTCAGAAAGAGTCGGATATGATTTTTTCTAATCCGAAGTTGAAACTGACAAATGAAGAATTTGTGGAGGTGGCGACAGCAATCAATCAAGCCTGGGAAGGTGGTGACAAGTAATCTTTTTCTTTCTTAGTAAATATAAAGAGCGGGAAACGGATATTCTGTTTCCCGCTTTCCTTTATGATTAAACTCCGGTCACCTGTCTTTATACAAACTGATCTCCTAGCTTGATTTGTACGTCATTCACGAATTTTCGGATAGCGCTTTCGTCATCTTTTTTGCAAATGAGTAATACATTGTCTCTTGCGGCTACTAAATAACCTTCTAGATCCTGTATTACGGCTAATTTCCCTTCTGGCACTACTATTACATTATTATAGCTGTTATATAATAAGGAGTTTCCGTTTACTACAACGTTACCTTCTTGGTCCTTGGATGATATATCATACAGGGAGCCCCATGTACCTAAATCTGCCCATCCGAAGTCGCACAATTGGACGAAAACATTGTTAGCCTTCTCCATGATTCCATAGTCAATGGAGATATTGGGACAGGAAGCGAAATCTTCTTCTCCGTTAGTCAGTTTGGTACAAACTTCGGGCATAATCTCATTGAAGGCTTCTAAAATTGTATTGATATTCCATAAGAAGATCCCTGAGTTCCAATAGAATTCTCCACTTTCTACGAATACTTTGGCAAATTCCAGTTGGGGCTTTTCAATGAATGTTTTTACTTTAAAGAAGTCTCCTTGTTTTTCTTCCTCAATCTGAATATAGCCATAACCGGTTTCCGGTCTGTTAGGTTTGATGCCTAATGTTAGTAATTGAGGAGAGTTTGAAACAAATTCCAGTCCTTTCAAAATTGCAGCTTTAAATTCATCTTCTTTTAAAATCAGATGGTCGGACGGTGCGACAATGACATTGGCATTTGGATTGAGTTTTTTTATGTGATAAGAAGCCCAAGCTATACATGGGGCAGTGTTTCTGCGGGTGGGTTCCAATAAAATTTGTGATTTGTCCAATTCTGGGAGTTGTTCTTGGACCAGTTCTTTATACAGCACGTTGGTTGTAATAAAGATGTTTTCTATAGGGACTATTTTTTTATAACGATCAAACGTTTGTTGTATTAGAGAACGTCCAGTCCCGAAGAAATCAAGGAATTGTTTAGGAAGGTTTTTGCGGCTATATGGCCAAAACCGACTACCTATACCTCCCCCCATGATGACACAATAATTATTGCTGTTTGTCATGATATAAAATCGTTTTAAAGTTTCCGCTAATATAGGGCTTATTTTTAGAAAACCATTGTCCGTTATCCCATAAATCGTAGTATATTTATCTTTTTTTGAAAA
>OGRO01001946.1_pt1 | contig 16991 bp, 13 predicted proteins | sample 1553451 | NCBI WGS metagenome assembly OGRO01 (sample SAMEA2580021, study PRJEB22360) | human gut metagenome
GCTTTCCTTTTGGGTATTATGTTTTTTGGATTGTTTATTTATTTACATACTTCGCAAGGAAGTCCGGCAGCTGCTCCGCAGATACGCAGATTAACGAATTCAAGGATCCGTTAATCTGTGCCTGTGCCGTTATATCACCGTTTTCCGGATTGCCTATCGCGTAGATAAAGTAAATAGGCTTATCGTCATCGACGTTTTCAACATTTGCGTATGCAAAATCGATAAGCGCACCGACATCTGACGGGTCAATCTTTGAGAATTTATCCGCGCTGTACTCCGTTTCCGTTGACTGATAATCACGCGCTACGTCAATTTCATGCCGCCGGTTTGCGCTTTGCGCATCCTTTTCGATATAGTAAGCGGCATTACTGTTGTATCTGATCAAATCGCCGTATCCGTTGTCATACAGCCACTTTATCGTGTTTTTGTAATTCGGATTGATTTCCCTGCACAGATCATAATAGTTTTCGCCGTCGTAGTACCGAATAGTCGCCGCCGGCTGAACATTCTCCTTTTTTTCATCCTCCGCAGATTGTTTGCGCGTATACTGGAAATCCAAGGAGAATCCATAGCAGTTGTTTGTGTTGTACATCTGACTGAAATTCAGCGTCGCAATGTCCGACTTCACCGTCTCGAACAGCTCTCGGAATTTATTTACGTCCGTTATATCGCTTACCATCTCGCTGTCCGGTACGGAATCGCCCTGAAAACGTATCGTTACGCGTCCCAGTCTGTCAATTTTATCGGTAAAGAACTCGTCGGCGAGCTTTTTGTAATCCGGGTTTTTATACGCTACGTCCATGATTTCCACATTATCTTTCCATGCCACGCCGTATTTGCGCTTGAGCGTTTTTCCGTTTTTCAGCTTGTACTCAATCCCGACTTCCGTATCAAAACCGGTATCCGAAGAAAACCTTTTATTTATCAGCGCTCGCTTTTCACTCAACCTTTTATGGGTATCCGCAAAATAGCTTATAAGCTCGCCGTCCTTGATAAACGGCTGCGCGTCTTTGTTAAAGTATATCTCATTATACAAAGCCGCCTCAGAAATATCGGATACGTCAGGCACGCGCGTTTCAAATCCGAAAAAGTTCGTGAATGCAAACGTGCAAAGCGTCAGACCGAACAATGCCGCAAATATAAGGTAGCCCTTGTACGATCTCCACACGCGTAGAGTCTTTTTAAGCGTCATCTCAACCGCAATATATGCCACAACGCTTACTATTAAAGTAAGAAGGATAACCAGAAGCGGGGTTTTTTCAAGCATTTCCGAGGCAAGAGAGAACGTACTTATTGCCGCAATGAACGTAACCAAGTACTTAAATATCGGATTCAGGCACTTGAACGCCGCAACATCCTCCACCGTTTCCATCCTGCGCAGTCTGTAAAGTACATACGCGCCTATATAAAGCGCAACGCTCAGCACGGCGCAAAAAGCTATGTCGCCGACATTTGTTATCTTAGGAAGACCGCTCGTCATCCCAAATATTACGGTGAAAAAGTTCTTTTCCTTAAGAAAAAGATAAATAGGATTATCTCCCGCATAACCATATAAAAACATATCCGAAAGCTGACCGAAACCCGCCGCGATTATGATAAGAAAGCAGTGCATAAGTCCGTTCAGTGCCACAGCCGCAAAGCTGTTGCCCGTGAGCATAGCCGCAAATACCGCGACCGAGAACATAATAAACAGGCACAGCATATTCATTCCCATCCAGCCAAAGCATGAGCCGACCGTAAAGAACGCCGCGTATCTTGTCACGGACAGGATAACCAATATCAGCGTATTAAGTATAAGCGGCACAAACATCAGCGTGAATGCCGCAGCCAGACTTGAAATAAAGTTCGCCGTGCGGCAGACCGGAAGGCTGTGCGCGAATATCGACTGTCTTTTTGAGTGTACAAATCGGAAAATAAGCAACGCAACCACCGTTGCCACACCTATTGCAGTCACAAGCGACGGCAAGATAAACGGCTGCTGATAAAGAAGCGATACCCCGCTGTTATGCGCCATATCGTATGAAACATCCTTCACGTCCACGCTCATAAGCAGAATGAACCCCGTCATTACAAACAGCAGCACAAAATACAGTACGCCGCCCCACACAAAGCGTTTCACGTTCGACCTGTATATTCCTTTATTAAACAATGACGTTTTTGAAATCATATCCCAAACCTCCTAACTCGTATATGAATACTTCCTCAAGGGTAAGGCTTATTCTCTCGCACAGCGACGGGCAGAATGCCTGCATTGCGGCGTCCGTATCGCGTGTGTTTCCCCTGATTATTACGTTATAAATCGAACCGACGCGCGATACATGAAGAACATTGTCCACCGCGCGCAGCTTGTCGGTCATATCCTCGTCAAATACAAGCTGATACTTGTGGACGCTGCCCTTAAGGTCGTCAAGCGGCTTTTCCATAATCATGTGACCGTTGTGAATTATTCCCACATGGTCGCAAATGTCCTCCAACTCGCGCAGGTTGTGCGACGAAACCAAAACCGTCATATTTCTGTCCGCAACATCCGCGATAACGAGGTTTAAAACCTGCTTGCGCATTACCGGGTCAAGTCCGTCAAGAGGCTCGTCAAGTATAAGCGCCTCCGGCATCGCGCTAAGGCTGAGCCAGAACGCCACCTGCTTTTTCATGCCCTTTGACAGCTTGCGTATCTGCCGTTTTTCATCGATTCCGAATATCGGCTTTATCGCCTCGTACCTCGCATCGTTGAACGTCGGATACACGCTGCGGTAAAACGCCGCCATCTGCTTTACCGTAAACGAGCCGAAGTAAAACCAGTCGTCCGCAATGCTCAGAACCGACTGCTTTACGCGTTCGTTTTCCCAAACGTCCTCGCCGTTTACGGTAATCGTTCCTCTTTCGGGCTTCAGTACGCCCGTTATATGATTTATAATTGTAGTTTTGCCCGCGCCGTTCGGACCGACAAGTCCGTAAATTGCGCCCTTGGGCGCCTCAAGATAAAAGTTGTCAAGTACCTTGAAATCGTCAAAGTGCTTGTCAACGCCCGATACCTTAATCATACATTAAACCCCCTTCTCCGAATATATATTGTTTACAATGTTTTCTACGCTGACCTTTTTCTCGCCCAGATACATAAGCTCCTTGATAATCGATGTGAGCCTTTCGTAAAGCTCCAAAGCCTTTTTTTCGTTCTGCGCCCTTGTGACCGGCGCAACAAAGCTGCCCCTGCCCTTTACGCTGTAGGTAAACCCTTCAAGCTCCAGCTCGCGGTACGCGCGCTGCACCGTGTTCGGATTCACCGTAAGGCTGACCGAAAGCTCCCTTACCGACGGCAGCTGCTCATCCCGCGTCAACGCTCCGCTTATGATAAGCTCCTTCAGCTGTGCCGCTATCTGCTCGTGCAGGCTGCGTCCGTCCTTGTAATCCAAACTAATCATACAATCACCTCCTGCTATATTAAGTGTATTAAGCAACTTAATACACTTAATATAGCACAGCAAAAACAAAAAGTCAAGAGTTTTTTTGAAAAAATTTTTCCGGGGGAGGGAATAACAAACGGAAAATTTTAATACCTTGAATAGTAGAGGTGAAAAGCTTGAAAATGGTAATCAGAGTATTTTCTGCGGCGCTTGCGCTTTTGCTTACCGTCGGCACTGTTTCGGAAACGGCATATGGGATTTCGGCGCGGAGCGCGGCTGTGATTGACGCGGCTTCGGGCAGGGTTTTATATGAAAAGGACGGAGATACGCGCGCGGGCATGGCAAGCACGACAAAGATAATGACCGCTATATGCGCGATAGAGAATAAAGAGCTTGACTCGCTTGCCACGGTTTCGGCGAACGCGAGCGGGGTTGAGGGGTCGTCAATGTACCTTATAAAGGGCGAAAGGCTCACGCTTTCGGATTTGCTCTACGGACTTATGCTCGTATCGGGAAACGATGCGGCAACCGCCGTTGCGGAGCAGGTTTCAGGCTCGGTGGAAAAATTCGTAAAGCTTATGAACGAAACCGCGCTTGAGATAGGCGCGTACAATTCCCACTTTACCAATCCGCACGGTCTTTCGGATGCGGAGCATTACACAACCGCGCTCGATTTGGCAAAAATCAGCGCATACGCAATGAAAAATCCGACCTTTGCAAAGATTGTTTCCACAAAAAGTCAAAGCGTGCCGTGGAAGGATCACGATTACAACCGCCGTCTGGTTAATCATAACAAATTTTTGTCAATGTATGACGGCTGTATAGGGATAAAAACCGGTTTTACAAAAGCAACGGGAAGGTGCCTTGTCACCGCGGTGGAGCGCGACGGTATGCGCCTTATATGCGTAACGCTGAACGCTCCCGATGACTGGAACGACCACCGCGACCTTTATAACAGCGCTTTTGCGGAGTTTAAACAGTACACGGTAAAACCCAAGGGCGAGGTCATCTGCCGCGCCGAGGTCAAAAAGGGAGAGGCGCGCAGCGTTGAGCTTATATGCGCGGACGATGTAAAAATTCCGATACGCGAAGGCGAGGAAGGCAAAATAAGCATAAAAACCGAACCGTTTGAGGGGATTGAGGCTCCCGTTAAAAAGGGTGACGTTCTGGGGAAAATGATTTTGAGCATAGATAACAAGCCTTGCGGAGAGCTGCCGCTCTGCGCGAAAAATGATGTAGCAATGAAAAGGATAGTTTTCAAGGCGGCAAGCGGAGATTTTGCGGTAATGCTGAAAAAGGTGTTCTTTGCATGGTCGCACTGTTTTACCGATTAGGCGCGGGCGTTGACCCGGATGTTTGATGTGATTGAAAAATCACAATACCTTTAAACGCTAACACGGTAAAAAATGGCAGTAATATCCATTTACAATATTACTGCCATTTGCTTTGGTATTAAATTTTCTTATATTTGAAGTCAATTCAAATAAAATCAGCCCATTATCTCATCGGGATCGTCATATGCTGTTCTTGCGGGAATGACCCAAATCATCTGAGTGCTTTCGTCCCACTCAACGCGGCAATCCAGCGCGTCTGTTATATCGCGAAGCTTGAAGTAATTGTTGTCATTGATATTATAGCAGGTTGCCTTAATCGGAACACCGTCAAGCGTTAAGAATGCCGATGACGAAAAGGCTGTTCTTTCAGCGCCGTCACCCGGTGTTAATTCACCGCCGACCTCTGTGTAATCATAAAAGCTCAGCATATCAATAGAATTTGTTGCACCGTCGTACTTAATGTCAAAGGTTTTAATTGTTCCGTCAAGGATTTCTGCAATATCCCTGAGCTTAAAGTAGTTATTGTCATCAATGTTATATGCAACAGTGTTAAATTTGCGACCTTCAAGGCAAACGGTCTGCGTTTTTGCAACGGAATTTTTGCTGAATCCGTTTCCGGGATAATAGGTAAATGTGTCATGCTGATCATCCTCATGAACCAGATAGCGAATCTCTCCGTTATAGAAAATAGTATAGATTTTTCCTGTAATAATCCACGGCTCTATATCATTTGGATCTATTCCGGGAATATCTCTCATATCCGCATCGCGGTCAAACGAAAAATCTTCGATACCGTATACATTTACCCATTCTCTGTCTTGTATTTTATTGATGTCGCCGTTGTTTGAAAGAACCCACTTGCTGTACTCCGTCATCTTATCCATATCGACATTGATATATCCGTAACGGTACTCCTTCAGCTTTGCAATTCCTTCGGGAGAATATGTCAGTGCGCCCCATTCGCCCCAAGGAGTATCTACGGACAGAACGCCGATAGGTTTACCGAGTGCCGCCGTGTCCGCTGCGGACAGTGTTTTGGTAAATTCGGTGAGGTTACTTGTCGGAATGTAGCATACCTTCGAGTTAAACCAGATTTTTGAATTTGCTCCGTCATAGTCCTTCTCGATAACATCAATTGCCGCACCCTTTTTAACCGAGCCGATAGCCGAAGCCCCGTCAGAAATATCACAGTCAACGGCAGATATTGCTTTGTACTGAGTTGTCGGCTTTTGAGTATTTGCAAGCTGTGCATTCACATACTTTGCGTCAACATAATAAAGACCCTTCTTATAGTAAATCTTATAATGACCGTTCTGCGGAGTAGCATCTACAATCTGAAGCGACTGATTGATTTTAATAACGCCCGATTTTACATAATCCGTATTATCCGGAGTGGTCTTAACCATTAAAAGACCGGTCGCCTTGCCCACCGCCTCGATTTTCGGAGCGGTTGATACCTGATTGTTAATATCTAAGATATAACAATTTTTTCTCGGCAGAAAATATACAGCTGGCTTCCAGCTTGTGAAGGCAGTACCGTCCTTCTCGCCGCACTGTCTGATTGAGCCGCGCGATTCATCAACGCCGCCCTCGCTCCATATTGCAACCCAATTCTCATTATATGCAACAACCTCAAATTCATTTGTTGTTGTTGCATAGAATGCGGTGTTTGCGTTTGCTTCTGTTCTGGTTTTTTCGGAAAACAATGGCTCATACCCTATTTCTCTGAGCTCATCAAGTCTTCTGACATGATAGTTAATCGGCGGATTGCCGGGATAGAACGAGGCTTTTACCGAGCCGATTTTTCCCTCATCGCCAATATGTACAATAGCCATTCCCACAAGCGGCAGTGACGCGGGACGGTCATGTCTTACCCATTCTGTCGGTACCTTAGCATAAAAATTCCTTTCTTTGCCCTCGGTTGTTTTGCTGCCACCGTAGATGTAATCAGAAAGAAATGTCATCTCTATTGCGTGCTGATACTTGTCAGTATCGGAAGACGCCCATTGCTTGTTTAACTCCTTTTCGGCAGTCTTGCCGGCTTCGAGTATCGGTGTTGTTTCCCGAGCCGATGTATAAGCAAGGACATATCCGACCGTGCCGTCCGAAAGCTGAATTTTATGAAACTTTCTGTTGTCCTCTCCGACTACATAAGGCTCCAAAACCGTCACCTTGGCTCCTTTGCTGATCTCGCTTATACCGCCTGAATAGGTGGGGTTTTTGGTAACATTTACAGTGCCGCCGTATACAACATAGGCGGTATCGCCCGCTTTCAGCTCGGCTGCGGCGAACGCAACAGTGCAAAGCAGCATAAACGTGCAAAGCACTGCCGTTAAAATTTTCTTCAACACAATAATTCCTCCTTTTGTTTTTTACGTTGATTTATTAGAATTTGCATATTACAATTATTATATACCATATCGATGTAATATGCAAGACAGTTTGAAAAATTTATGTTAAAATTGTGAAAAATGTCAGAAATAAAATTTATGTATTCTTTATCCACAGCATTCATCTTGTATAATACTTAAAGGAAAGAGCATCCCATTTCAAAAATAATCTGCACAAAAAAAACAGACAATATGTTTTAATCGTCTGCGTTACATTGATGTATTTAAAATTTTAATTTTGATTTTCTTTGCTATATTGATTGACGCAATTAGTATTTTCTTTATTTCAGTACATTTATCAAGAATTGTTCGGCCCTCATAATATCCGATTTCTATAAGCAATTCCAACCAATACTCGCTTTCCGAACACGCTTTTAACGCTATTTGCAGCTTTGCGATAAAATCATTTCTCCCATGTCCGTAAAAGGCTTCTCTTACATTCGCACCTATGCTCGTTCCGCTGCGAATAATCTGATTCGTTAATATGCTTTCTTTTTTCTCTCTTTTCACAGAATTACAAATCTTAATTATATCTAATGCAAATTACTTTGACTTTAAAAGTATATGGCGGTGAAGGTATAAGCGGAACCAACGCAGATAACCGCCCAGAATTTCAACAGATGTTAGACGATTGTTACAGCGGTAAAATTGACTTTATAATAACAAAATCCATATCAAGATTCTCTCGAAATGTTACGGTTACACTTGAAGCAGCAAGAAAATTGAGAGAAAGAGAAATAGGCATCTACTTTGAAAAAGAGGGACTGCTGTTCTGTGATCAAGGTAAAAGAAGCCTTGTGTTTTTCCGTCTCTGTGCATAAACCCGCTGTCGGGATCTTTCTTAATTGTTTTGGTGGGCGTATCGTCATCAAAGCAGTTTTCATCATCTTCATCGTCAGGCTTTTTAGGGGTTTCATCAAATTTCGAGGGTTTCTTTCCATGCTTTACTCTGTCTTAGTTAATTGCCGCATTTAATTCTTTTATATACTCTTGTGCTTCGACTTTTACGGTATCTTCGACAAATTTATTTTTGTTTGCATTTGCTTTTAAATGGTTACTTCCTTTGTCGGTTTCTTCCTTCCGAAAGCATTTCAACACCCCATTATTACGCTGTTTTCTATACTTATATTATACCATATTACGTATGTTTTGGAAAGTTTTTTTGCAAATAAATGACCGCTGACTTTGACTTTGTCAGCGGTCTGAACTTTTTTTCTTTTCCCTTGCTTATTTTACGGTAACCTTTTTCATTACTATAGGCGTAACTGGCGAAGCAAGCTCACCCATTGCGTTGGCTTTCATCTCGCTCTTTGTAAATTCCTCTATAGCGTCCATGCCCTCGGTAACCTTGCCGAATGCGGCATACTGACCGTCAAGAAAACTTGCGTCGCCGTAGCAGATAAAGAACTGCGAGCTTGCGCTGTTTGCAAGTGCGGAACGCGCCATTGAAACCGTTCCCTTTTCATGCTTGAGAGTATTTTTGTCAAAGCCGTTTGCGGAGAATTCGCCGAGAATCGTATGCTCCGAGCCGCCCGTGCCGTCGCCGTTCGGGTCGCCGCCCTGCGCCATAAATCCTTCAACGATTCTGTGAAAGGTCAGACCGTCATAAAATCCCGACTTTACAAGCGATACAAAGTTTGCAACCGTCTGCGGCGCGTACTCCGGATAAAGCTCGATTTTTACGGTCTTGTTGTTTTCCATAAGGATTGTAACAACCGGGTGACCTGTCGGAATTTTATCATAGGTAATGCGCGACGCTTCAAGCTTTGCCTCCGCCTGCTTTTTTGCCTCCTCTGCTGCGGCGTTATAGTTCTCGATAGCCTTCTTAACGACGTTTGCGCAGCGGTTCATAAGTACGGCGGCCTCTGCGCGCGTACCTCCGTTTTTGGGGTTGAAGTTGCCGTTTTCGTCGCCCTTTACAAGTCCCGCGGAAATGCAGTTGTTTACGCATACCGAAACCGCCTTGGGGAGTTTGTCCACCTCTGCGGAGTCGCTGTACTCGGGAGCCTTGTACTCCTCGTCAAGATACTGCGTGAACGGAATTACTATGTTGCCGAGCAGGTATGCCATTTCCCAGCGCTGAATCGGAAGGTCGAATGACGCGCTGTCCATAAGTCCCGGAACGGCGCCGTCAACCGCGTCCGTCTCGGTCAGAGGGGTGTAAAGCATATTTGTTGCAAAATTGTAGTATTTTGACGCCCAGTGCGCGGAATCCTCAAAATCGGCGGGGATTTCCGTATTCATCTCGCTGCATACTACGCTGACAAGCATTTTAAGGAACTCGCCCCTTGAAATGCTGTCGTCCGGACGGAAAAGACCGTTGCCGTCGCCGCTTATTATCTTTGCGCCGTACGCCGCGTCAATGTCCGATTCCGCCCAGTGACCCACCGCATCGGTGAACGGATGCGCAAATGCGGTCACGGAGCAGAGTAATGCGATTGCCAAAACCATTGCTAAAAACTTTTTCATTATGTTATTCTCCAATCTTAAATTAAATATAAACCAAAACTAATCGTCAAGTACGGTTAATTTTTTCATTGTTATCGGCTCTGTCGGTGAGGCAAGCTCGCCCATAGAGTTATATGTTCTTTTTACCTTGAGAAAATCGTCGACAACGTCCATACCCTTAGTCACCTCGCCGAATGCGGCGTACTGACCGTCAAGAAAGCTCGCGTCGTCATAGCAGATAAAGAACTGTGAGCTTGCGCTGTCATAATCCTGCGACCGTGCCATGGAAATCACGCCGCGCTTGTGCGAAAGCGTGTTCTGTTTAAAGCCGTTTGCGGCGAACTCGCCTTTGATTGTCGTGCCGCTGCCGCCCATGCCCGTGCCGTCCGGGTCGCCGCCCTGAGCCATAAAGCCATCGACTACCCTGTGAAAGCCTACGCCGTCATAAAAACCGTCGTTTACAAGCTCCACAAAGTTTTCAACCGTCTGCGGAGCGTATTCCGGATAAAGCGAAAGAATAAATTCACCGCCGTTTTCCATCTCAACCTTAACTCTTACCGTGTCATCTGACATTTTTTTGTCCCCTTTCCTGCCGCCTGCAAATACTATTATCAGCGCTGCCGCCGCTATGACGGCGAGAACGGCAAATATTGCTGCAAAGGTTTGAAACCTTTTTTGCGGCTCTTTTGTTTTCTTATCGTTTGTTTTGTTTTGCATTTTGTGTTTGCTCATTGCAGCTTCCCTTCGTTTCTCTTTTGATAATAGTCATATAAATGTATTGTAATTGTTATTTGATATTTTGTCAATACTATTAATGTTACATTTTTTTTAAAAATTCGGTTTTGCTATTGTTTTTAAAGTCAACATATGGTAAGATATATAATTATCAACAATAAACAAGGAGGTAGCGGCTTGAAGAATTTTGCGCGCAGAATGAGCTTTTATATCATGCTGTTTTTAATCATACTGGCAATATTTATTATGTCCTCAATGCCGGAGAGTCAGACCAAATACATCTACTCGGATTTGTGTACGATGATAAAGGAGGAACAGGTAAAGGAAATCCAGATTGTCGACACAACGGCAACGGCAACGCTGACCGACAACACAAAGCTGACCGTTGCGATACCGGGTTATTACGCTCTTTACGAGAGTGTGGGCAAGGAAATAGAGCGTCAGGTTGACGCGGGAACACTGAAGGTTGACACGCCGGAGCCAAAGACTCCGCCGTGGTGGCTCAGCATTCTTCCGTCAATAGGACTGATAATTATAATGATTGTTTTTTGGGTGTTTTTCATGCGTCAGACCCAGGGCGGCGGCAAGGGCGGAATGATGTCCTTCGGCAAGAGCCGCGCAAAGATGTCGGTTGACCCAAATAACCGAAAGACCTTTGCGGACGTTGCGGGCGAGGACGAAGAAAAGGAGGAGCTTAAGGAGATAGTCCAGTTCCTTAAAGCGCCGCAGAAATTCCGCGAGCTTGGCGCAAGGATTCCCAAGGGCGTTTTGCTCGTAGGGCCTCCTGGAACGGGTAAAACCCTCCTCGCAAAGGCTGTTGCCGGCGAGGCGAGGGTTCCGTTTTTTTCGATTTCCGGCTCGGATTTTGTAGAGATGTTTGTCGGAGTAGGCGCGTCGCGTGTCCGCGACCTGTTTGAACACGCAAAAAAGAACGCTCCCTGTATCATATTCATAGACGAGATTGACGCCGTAGGCCGCCAGAGGGGCGCGGGACTCGGCGGCGGTCATGACGAAAGAGAGCAGACGCTTAACCAGCTGCTGGTTGAGATGGACGGTTTTGGCGTGAACGAGGGCGTTATAGTAATCGCGGCGACAAACCGCCCCGATATACTGGACAGCGCGCTCCTGCGACCGGGCAGATTTGACCGTCAGGTTTTGGTTGACGCGCCGGACGTTAAGGGTAGAGAAGAAATACTGAAGGTACACGCCAAGGGCAAGCCGCTTGCGGAGGACGTGCGCCTTGACGTGCTTGCAAAGACGACCGTAGGATTCACGGGCGCCGACCTTGAAAACCTTATGAACGAGGCTGCGCTCCGTGCGGCAAAGGCGGGACAGAAGAAAATCACCATGTTCGACCTTGAAGAATCGATTATGAAGGTTGTTGCGGGGCCGGAGAAGAGAACCCGCGTGGTAACCGAGAAGGAACGCAAACTGACCGCGTATCACGAGGCGGGTCACGCGGTTGTGTCAAAGATGCTGCCTACCCAGGACAGAGTACACCAGATTTCGATTATTCCGCGCGGCAGAGCCGGCGGATATACGCTCTCGCTTCCGAAAGAGGATGTTTCGTACACCTCCAGAACCGAAATGCTGGAGGAAATAGTGTCGCTGCTTGGCGGACGCGTTGCGGAGCAGCTATTCCTCGGCGATATAAGCACGGGCGCGTCAAACGACCTTGAACGCGCAACGGCGATAGCAAGAAACATGATAGTTAAGTACGGCATGAGCGACTCTTTGGGAACGCGAACGTTTTCAAGCAGCAGCGACGAGGTGTTTATCGGCAGGGACCTCGGCCATACAAAGAATTACAGCGAGGACGTTGCGGCGAAAATCGATGCGGAAATCAAGCATATAATCGACGGCTGCTACGCGCGCTGTACAGATATACTGAAGGCGCAGTCCGACAAGGTGGAGGCAACCGCAAAGCTGCTTCTTGAAAAGGAAAAGGTTGACGAGGACGAGTTTGAGGCTCTTTTTGCGCCCGCAGCGGCGCAGAAGGCTGACGCACAGAATATGGACGCGGCAGCGGAAAATGCCGGTAATGTGGAGGATAAAGACGGCGCGGACGGCAAAGTAGGCATGGATAGTGCAGACTTTGCGGATAGTGCAGACGGTACGGCGTTGAAGTCCGGGGATTCGGAGAAATAATAATATATCACAGCGTATGGCTTCCGCGAAAACGGAAGCCATAGCTGTATAGGCGCGAAAAACCATGCCGCGGGCGCGGCAACGCAAAGCGGCGGGAATAATCGGCGCGGCGCGCGGCGGATTTTGCGGACGTATGGCGAGTTTTGGTTTTGAACGAAGTATGGCACGGGTTTTAACATTGCGCGGCGAGTCTTGCGCTTTGCGCGAACATAATTTTTGCGGGCGCGTATATTAACGCTTGAACGCGGCGGAGGAATTGGAAATAATATGAAAATACAAACTGATAAAATAACGGTAAAATGCTATGCAAAGGTGAATCTGACGCTGGACGTCAAGTCGCGGCGCAGCGACGGCTATCACGAGGTGGAAATGATAATGCAGCAGATAGGGATATATGACACCCTTACGGTGAGCGCACATAGCGGCTGCGGCATACATATATCATGCACGGACAGCCGTATTCCGTGCGACGGCGGCAACCTTGCGGCGCGCGCGGCAAAGCTGTTTCTTGAAACGGTCCGAGAAGACGCCGAGGTCGGAATACATATCGAAAAAAACATACCTATGGGCGCGGGACTCGGCGGTGGCTCGTCCGACGCGGCGGGCGTGCTGCGCGCGCTCAACGCGGGTTTCGGGGAGCCGCTTTCTTGCAGCGGACTTGCGGAGCTTGGCGGAAAAATCGGCGCGGACGTGCCGTTCTTTATCTACGGCGGGGCGATGCTCGCAAGCGGTATAGGAACGGAGCTTTCGGAGGTTGAGCCGCTTAATGTCGGAACAATGGTTGTCGCAAAACCGGAGTTTGAGGTAATAACGGCTCATGTATATAAAAGCCTTGTCCTTGACGAAGGAATCGCTCATCCCGACACGCGCGGCGCGCTTGCCGCGATAAGGCGGGGCGATATAAAGGGTCTTGCCGCGTGCGGCGGAAACATTCTTGAAACGGTGACCGCGGCAAAACACCGCGAAATCGGCGAATATAAAAAGGTCATGACCGACTGCGGCGCGGACTACGCGCTGATGAGCGGCAGCGGACCGTCTGTTTTCGGCATATTCAAAAATGCCGCCGACGCGGAAAAAGCCGCGGCTGTCCTTACAAACAGCACGCGCGAGGTGTTTGTGACTCATACGGTGACGGGATAATTTTCTAAAAAATTATAATATCCTATTGACTTTATCGCTTTAGTGTGCTAAAATAATAAAGTGATAAAGTGTTAAAGTGAGGTAAGAGCATGAAAACGGACACGGATATAATGAAAAAGGACGAGGCGGCGGCTTGTGAAATGCGCAGACTGTACCGCAGCTACGGATATACACAGTTTAAGATGAGTCGGTTTGAGGAATACGATTTGTATGTGCGGAATAAGGATTTTCTTATCTCGGACAACATAATTACCTTTAACGATACGGACGGAAGGCTGATGGCTATGAAGCCGGACGTTACGCTTTCTATAATAAAGAACAGCGAGTACAAAAAGGGCTGCGTTCAGAAGGTATATTACAACGAAAATGTTTACCGCGTGCCAAAGGGAAGCCGCTCTTTTAAAGAGATAATGCAGGTAGGACTTGAATGTATCGGCGATGTTGACGAGTACAATATTTACGAGGTACTGCTGCTTGCGGCAAAAAGCCTTGAAGGAATATCGGCGGATTTTGTCCTTGATATTTCTCAGCTTGACATTGTTTCGGCGGTGGTTGACAGTCTTGGACTTGACGGCGGGGCGCTTGCCGAGGTGTACAAGTGCATAGGCGAAAAGAATGTTTACGGCATAAACGCGGTGTGCGCGGCGGCGGGGGTTGACGGCTCTGCTCTCGGTATGCTGCTTTCCGCTTACGGAAACGCGGCTAAGGTCGCGCCGGTACTGGAAAAGCTGCGAAGCGATGAAATTGCGGAGCCTGTAGACAGACTGCTGCGGATTGTGTCGCTTTTGGAGGAGGAAGGCTTTGAGGACAGAGTTCGGATAGATTTTTCGGTAATAAACGACATGAATTACTATAACGGATTTGTGTTCAAAGGCTTTATAAACGGCGTTGCGTCGGGAGTTCTTGCGGGCGGTCAGTATGACAAGCTGATGAAAAAGATGAACAAGGGACCGCACGCGATAGGCTTTGCGGTATATCTTGATATGCTGGAGCGGTTTGCGGAGACGGACAGCGGCTATGATGTGGACGCGCTGATTTTATATGACGAGGACTGCGACACGGCGACGCTCAGCCGCGCGGTAAGGCTTTTGGCGGCTGACGGAAGGAGCGTCACCGCACAGAAAAAGATTCCGGAAAAGCTGAGATACAGACAGCTTTTAAAGCTGTGCGGCAAGGGGGTTGAGATAATTGAAAACAATGCTTAATGTTGCGCTGCCGAAGGGGCGGCTCGGTGAAAAGGTGTATTCAATGTTTGAAAGGGCGGGTTTTGAGTGTCCGTCCATAAAGGAGAACAACCGAAAGCTGATTTTTGAAAATCCCGAAAAGGGAGTAAGATATTTTTGGGTTAAACCTTCCGATGTTGCGATTTATGTGGAGCGCGGCGCGGCGGACGTGGGCGTTGCGGGGAAGGATATACTTCTTGAATACAGTCCCGACGTTTACGAGCTGCTCGACCTCGGCATAGGTAAGTGCCGTATGGCAGTCGCGGCGAAAAAGGATTTCAGGGATAATATGCGCAACACGCTTAGGGTTGCGACAAAGTTTTCGGAAATCGCAAAGAATTTTTACGCGTCCAAGGGCAGAGATATCGATATAATACACCTTAACGGCTCGATAGAGCTTGCGCCGATTTTGGGACTGTCGGACGTGATAGTCGATATTGTGGAAACGGGAACAACGCTGAAGGAAAACAACCTTGAGGCTTTTGAAACGATTGTGCCGATAAGCGCGCGGCTGATAGCGAACAAGGCGAGCTTTAAGTTTAAGGGCGAACAGATTGAAAGAATTACCGCCGACATGGCAAAACAGACCGAATGCCGCGAGAATGCGGACGGCAAAGGGGGAGCGAAAACACTATGATAAAAATACTGAAATACGGAGAGATAGATAATAAGGAGATTTTTGCACGGGTGACCCCCGAGGTTGACGTGGAAAAGATTGTAGCCGACATAATTGCGGACGTAAGGGAAAACGGCGACGCGGCTCTTTTTAAATACGGAAAGAAGTTTGACGGAGTAAGTCTGTCCTGCCTTGCGGTTTCCGAAAACGAGATTGAGGAGGCAATGGCGGCGGTCGAGCCTGAGTTTGTTGAGGTTTTGAATAAGGCGGCGGCGAACATTCGCAAATTCCACGAAAAACAGGTGCGTAGCAGCTTTATAATAAATGATGAGGACGGCATAGTAATCGGTCAGAAGGTGATTCCGGTCGACCGCGCGGGTCTGTATGTTCCCGGGGGAACGGCGGCATATCCGTCAACCGTGCTTATGGACTCGATTCCCGCAAAGCTGGCGGGTTGCCGCGAGGTGGTCATCACAACCCCTCCGGGCAAGGACGGCAAGGTAAATCCCGCGATACTTGCGGCGGCGCATATTGCGGGCGTTGACAGAATTTTCAAGGTCGGCGGCGCACAGGCAATCGCCGCGCTTGCCTACGGCACGGAGAGCATACCCAAGGTCGACAAGATTGTCGGTCCGGGCAACGCGTTTGTTGCGGAGGCAAAGAAACAGGTGTTCGGCACCGTTTCAATCGATATGATTGCGGGGCCGAGCGAGATTCTTATTGTCGCGGACGAAACCTGCAACCCAAGATACGTTGCCGCGGATTTGCTGTCACAGGCGGAGCATGACCGACTGGCAAGCGCGGTTTTGGTGACCGATTCGGCATCTCTTGCGGCGGCGGTACAGACCGAGCTTGAAAAGCAGATGCCGACGCTGGAGCGCAGCGAGATTGCCCGCGAATCCATAGACAAAAACGGAAAAATTATCGTTGCAAAGAATCTGAAATCCGCCATAGACATTGCAAACGAGATTGCGCCGGAGCATTTGGAGCTTTGCGTTGACAATCCGTTTGACTACCTTGACTCGATACGTCATGCGGGGTCGGTGTTTATGGGCAAGAACTGCCCGGAGGCTTTGGGCGACTATCTTGCGGGGCCAAATCACACGCTGCCGACAAGCGGCACGGCAAAGTTTTCAAGTCCGCTGTCGGTTGACGATTTTATAAAAAAGACCCAGTATACCTATTATACAAAGGACGCATTAAAGCGCACCGCCCGCGATGTGGAGCGGTTTGCGAAAAAAGAAGGACTGACGGCGCACGCAAGGAGCGCGGTTATACGTCTTGAGGAGGAATAAAACGCTTTGGACATACGGGCGCCGTTGTCCGTATGACCGAGCGTCGGATTGAAACAGGGCAGAGCGCGGCACAAAAAAGCCGAAAGCGGTTAAAAATCGGCTTGACCGCCGTGTTATTCAGTAACATATGCCCGAAAGGAGCAACAGAAAATGAGCAAATTTTTCAGCAGTAAATATAAAAGGCTTACGCCGTATACGCCGGGCGAACAGCCGCAGGATATGCAGTACATAAAGCTGAACACAAACGAATCGCCGTTCCCG
>OGRO01001952.1_pt1 | contig 16963 bp, 16 predicted proteins | sample 1553451 | NCBI WGS metagenome assembly OGRO01 (sample SAMEA2580021, study PRJEB22360) | human gut metagenome
TGCAATGTGTTTTTCATAGTATTAGATTTAAGGTTAACAAAGGATTGGCTGTCTGGGATAGATAGCCTTTTTTTATGCCCATATATGAAGAGACTATAAATACAGTGTTGACTTCATTGTTCTACTTTTAGAAGTAACAGATTGCATATCTCTGCAATTGCTGAAATCTGATTATTAATCGTGCTTTTATAGATTTATACGTGCTTCTTTACTCGATGCTTTTGGATGATGTTTTATATTCGGTGAGTTGGGAGGATATAATAAATAGTTTGGGATAGATTAGCCTTCTTTATATCTGTTGAGGTAAAAAAGAACTTGTTAATTGTTAACAGTATAAATGTGAAATGTTAATAAGTTGCCGACAACATTAAACCATGTTATATTATGACTGGATATGGCTTGTAAATTTGCTAATTAGTTGGAAATCGGTATTTTTGTATTGTGTTTTTTCATAAGTATTAGATTTAAGGTTAACAAAAGATTGGTTGCTCGGGATGAGTAGCCATTTTTTGTTTTATATGGTTTCCCTATATTAATCTTTATTCTTCCATCCGATTGGTTTCCTTTATAATTTATAGATGATTTTGAAAGCAAAATGATTTTTATATTGTTATTAGTGCAATATCAACGTTCTATAAGCTTGTTCTATTTATTAATTATTAAAGGAAACATTATGAAAAAAAATCTATTGTTAGTTGGAGCACTTGTAAGTGCTTTTTTGTTAGCTTCTTGCTCAGGCGGGGATAAGAGTAAAGCTCCTGTTGTCAGTACGGCAGATATTGAAAATGCGGCAGAAGTAATCAAGTATTATAATACTTCGCTTGGGGTGTTGAAAGATATGGTGAAGGAAAAAGATGTAAATGCTGTATTGGATTATATGGAACAAAAAGGAAAAACCCCGGCTCTTTCTGCCATTGTTCCTCCGGCCGTTGTTTCAAAAGACTCGGCAATAGTGTTGAATCCGGGTAACTGTTTCAACGAGGAGACCCGCCGGAATCTGAAACAGAACTATACCGGATTGTTTCAGGCAAGGACAGAATTTTATGCCAACTTTGATACTTATCTTTCTTATTTGAAAAAGAAAGATGTAACGAATGCGAAGAAATTGTTGGATGTGAATTATCAGTTAAGCACGCAGATGTCCGAATATAAACAGAATATTTTTGATATTCTGAGTCCGTTCACCGAACAGGCCGAGCTGGTACTTTTGGTGGATAATCCGTTAAAAGCACAAATTATGTCTGTCCGAAAAATGTCTTCCACAATGCAGAGTATTCTGAATCTTTATGCACGTAAACATAGGATGGACGGTCCACGTATTGATCTGAAGGTAGCCGAGCTAACTAAACAACTGGATGCGGCGAAAAAACTTCCTGTTGTAAATGGTCATGAAGGCGAAATGAAGTCTTATCAGGCTTTCCTTTCACAAGTGGAAACATTTATAAAACAGGTGAAGAAAGTAAGGGAAAAAGGAGAATACAGCGATGCTGATTATGATATGCTGACCAGTGCATTCGAGACTTCCATCATTTAGAACATTAGAATGAATGTTATACTTTTCGATGGTATATGTAACCTTTGCAATGGTGCGGTTACATTTGTTGTAAAGAGGGATAGAAAAGGCTTGTTTCGTTTTGTTTCATTACAGTCCGAAACGGGGAAATCCCTCTTGAAACGATATACTGTTGAAAGTACTAATAAAACTCTTTATTATTTTCGGAATAATCGTTGTTATTCCAAATCTACAGCTATACTCTATATTTTAAAAGATTTGGGGGGATTCTGGCAGTGTCTTTATCCATTAATTCTTATTCCGGCTAAGCTGAGGGATGCGATCTATTTATTGGTTTCGAAATATCGGTATAGAATATTTGGGAAAGCAGATTCATGTATAAAACCGTTTGGTTTTTCTTCGGAAGAATCTAAAAGATCAGATTAATTTTAACTTATCTAAAAAAAATATATCTTTGTGGCAAAGATGTACATTTTTAAATAAAGAAATATGGATAAAGTGATTATTAATTCTTATGAAGATTTTGAGAAGTTGATAGGTCAGCAGATTGGAGTCTCTGACTATCTGGAAGTTTCTCAGGAACGTATCAATCTTTTTGCTGATGCAACATTGGATCATCAATGGATTCATGTGGATACGGAACGTGCTAAAGTGGAGAGTCCTTATCATAGCACTATTGTTCACGGATATTTGACATTGTCATTGCTTCCTCATTTATGGAATCAGATTATTGAGGTCAATAATTTGAAGATGATGATCAATTATGGTATGGACAAGATGAAGTTTGGACAAGCTGTATTGTCAGGCCAAAGTGTACGTTTGAAAGCAAGTCTCCATTCTTTGACTAATCTGCGTGGTGTGGCTAAAGCCGAGATTAAATTTGCGATTGAGATTAAAGATCAGCCAAAGAAAGCCCTTGAAGGTATCGCTATCTTCTTGTATTATTTTAATTGAGAGTAGTACTGAAGGTGTGTCATAACTCACTACAGAGTAACACAGGGTTCCACAAAGTGAACTTAATCTATTGATAACTAACGATGCTGATCTGTGGCGTATCCGGGTTTTGACACATCCTCTTTGGTGTACTCGCTCTATTTATTTAAAAAACGAAAGAAAATCCATCCTGTAACATTGGTTACAAATTATTTGTATCTCATTTCCGACCTTTGCCCACTGAATAATAAAAGATGAAAGTTATGAAAGATTATAAACTAATGGCGGTTGGACAAATTGTAGCCGATTGTTTTGATTATGCAAAGGTCTTCAATAAGTATGGTATTGATTTTTGCTGTAATGGAGATGTTTCCCTGGCTGATGCTTGCGGGAAAATGGGGATAGACGCAGATTGTTTGCTTGAAGAATTGAAGCAAATAAAATCGGAACAGTCCTTAACTCTTGACTTTAAAAGTTGGCCTATAGATTTATTAGTAGATTACATTTTGAAGTTCCATCATCGTAATATCCGTTATCAGGGGCCGCAAATTCTCCAGTTGCTTGATAGGGTTTGTGAAGCACATGCCGGAAAGCACCCGGAACTTTATGAAGTGCGTGAACTGTTTCAGGAATCCTGGATAGATTTGAACAATCATCTTACTAAGGAGGAGATGGTTTTGTTTCCTTATATATATGATTTATTTGATGCGGTGGCTCAACATCGTCCTATTCCGGCTTTCCATTGTGGAAGTGTGAGTAGCCCTATTTCGGTAATGATGAGCGAACATGATGCCGAAGGAGAACGTTTTCGCAGGATTTCCGGGTTAACTCATGGATATCTGGTACCTGGTGATGCTTGTAGTAGTTATAGGTTGCTACTTGAGATGTTGAGGACGTTTGAAGATAATTTGCACCATCATATTCATTTGGAGAACAATATTGTTTTCCCAAAGGCTATAGAGTTACAAGAGAATTGTGAATGAATGTGTTAATTGTTAACGTTTTTAATGCGAAGTATTAACAAAATAGGCGTGAATATTAAACGGTGTTATAATACGGAATATTTTTGATCTGATATTTGCTAATTGATTGAAATTCGGTATATTTGTATTGTGTTTTTTTCATAAGTATTAGATTTAAGGTTAACAAAAGATTGGTTGCTCGGGATGAGTAGCCATTTTTTGTATAAGACACTTTGGTTGCTTATTCTACAATTAAAATAGGAGGATCAGAATCTGTATCCTAAACCTATTCTTAAACCCGGATAAACGGCAGAAGTTCCATTTGAGGATCCGATATAGCCGACTCCACCCGATAGATCGAATAGAAAATGCTTCCATACGCGACGGAATCCCCAATAGGGGGTGATAACATATATGTGGGCTGCTTTCACTCCACTGGTAATGGTTATTGGAAAAGAATATCCGAAATTAACAGATAAATACCCGCCGGAATTGCCCCAAGTACGTTTGCCATTGCGATGTCTTTTCTTCAGGTTATAATAAAAACGTGGTTCTATGGCTAAATCTCCGGTTACTAAATGATAGTCTTTGGTGTCGATATGAAATTCGCGGAGTGATTCCATTTTGAGCTGTAGTATTCTTCCAAAAGCATAAGAAGATCCTGCGCTAAAAATAATAGTCCCTTTGGGGGCAAAAGCATATTCATAACTATAGGCTAGTCCGATGCCATTTAAACTGATGCTGTGACCGGAGACGGTTTGGAATTGGGCAGATACATCGGGCCTTTTTCGAGGATTGTGTTCGGCACGGATAGAAAGAGCGAATAATGTAAGTAGGATTGTGGTGATAAAGAGTACTTTCTGCATATGTTTTCTGTTTTTGGTTTTATAATTGATTTCTTGATTATAAAGACAGAAAAAATAAGAAGATTCCCTATTCGGATGATAAGAATAATTTTACGATAAAATATAAAATCTAAAGTTTAGGTAGATCGCTATCACCGTTACTGACCTAAACTTTAGATTCTGTATGCTATGCAAAATGCTTGTTATTTACGGATACATCTGACAGAAAGAGCTCTGTCTGTTATATTACCATCTTTTATTTCATTTGTGGTATGCAGCAAATAGATTGCTCTGTTTGTTTGATTTCCAGATGAATTGGTAGACCAGTATACCACCGTATATAAGCCGTTGGTATATCCGTTCTTACTTTTTAGAATATATCCTTCTGGTACTCCATTGAATCCCGTAATGTTTAGTATGGGAAGCTTGTCACCATTTTCATCGCTCGACCATGGTCCGAATTTCAGTTTAGAAGCATCGTTGTTTATATATTGCTTTAATAGTTCCCACTCGGTTTCGGTAGGAATACTCCATCCTTGAGGTGATAGCTTGCCTGAAATAACAGCTTCTGAATTGTAAAAGTAAAAGTCTTGAGGTGCATCTTTAAATTTGCCGGTGTAATAGCCTGCTGTTGTTGTAAAATCTTTTTTTAAAGTAATTGCTTTACCGTCAGTATAGTGTGTCGCTTCTAGACTACGTCCCATCCAATATTGGATTCCTATTTTGACTATAGGGTAAGTTTGGGTTTCCGTATTTCGTATATCTGTCAAGACCTCTTCTTGTAATCGCACCGGTAGAGGGTTTTCCGGCTTAGAAATTGATATTGAGTTGTCTTGGGTTATATAGAAGTCGCTGATGATGCTTTGATTGCCTGGCGTGTAGTCTAATGCGTTATTAACTTTGTTCCAAGAGACTTTACCTCCATGAATGGATGCTGGTTCGTCAAGTAAACAAATTACTGTTCCGTTATTCAGATCTGTTGCTCCGTTTAGGACGGGATAGACGACAATGGCTTGTGCGTCGATGTTATCAGCTAAAAGATACTCTTTACATATTTCAGCTACCTGAGTTCCTTCATTAATTGCCTTATAAACGTTACTTTTACTGAATTTTAGAGCTGAGAGATGAATTACGCCTGATGTTTCCTGGGCTGTCGTTTCACCGGAATCCCCTTCTGTCCAGTCTGTAATGCTATGATCGAAATTGTTGATTTGGATACCTTCGGATGATTTATAAATAATGGCTATAGAACAATTTTTTTCACTGGCTAATTGAAAATTATCAGGAAATGGACAACTATAGCTTTTACCGTTTATATCTATATTTATATAGTGATTGTCAGATTCTATTTTTTCGGGTATTAATATGACTTCTTTGCCTGTCAGAGCGTTATTCTCTATTTTCCATTCTCCATGAGGTGTGACACTAATTGTTTGTCCCGATGGCTCGAATCGATCTGTGAGAAAATCATATGATGCGTCCGAATGGAATCCATTTAATGATAGAGATGGATTGTCATTTAAAAGTTCATCTATATCTTCTCCCGGAGCTGGTTTTATAGTGATTTTCAGTTTGCAGAGTTTATGTTTATATTCCATAGATACCATATTTTGACTGGGGGTAATATCACTGTTTGTAGCGATCATAAAGTCGGAGAGCGAGTGTTTGCTTACAGAACTTTGGTCGGTATGTATTTGGACTTGCATTATACTTTGGTCTTGGTTAATACCTGTTTCTTGAAAAGGGTAATAACTTATAAAATCACATTTACCGTCTCCCTTGGGATAATAGATTGTTTCTTCTGGTTCGAAACCGGTTGCTTGGGAACATGTGAAACGCATATTGTCAATGTATCGTTTCTGGTTGATGGTTGATAATTGTGTCAATACATACAGACCGATGGCATCTTTTTCCTGAAATTCGTTATTGATAGCACGTGTGTGGTTACATAAAATTTGTGTAGAAAGACGGATGGGTATCTCTCCGGGAATATCTACAGGATCTTCTGAAATTTCATTTACACATGAGATTGTAAAGAGTAGAGGCATCATTACGATTTTTATCATAAAAGATGCAATTGACTTGTTTTTCATGATTTAGTTTTGGGGTTATTTATTTGTCTTTTTAGTCGTTTGGTTTATGTGATAACAAAACTAGTATTATTAATATAATTATTACTATGAATTACGATAATATTTTGAATTTATATAATAATTGTTTAATTGGATACGATGCTTACATTATTATATAAGAGAAAGGGTAGTTGGGGGAGAGATTAGTGTGTATTATTTGTATTGAATATATTTATTGCAGTAGTACCAATAGGCCGGCAAGAGGAGAAAATGCCTTGCCTGCCTATATTCTTTTGAAGATTTACCGGATTGGAATGTAGATTTCGGTTAATAACTCTTCGGGAGGAGTACATGATGGATCATTAAGATACCTTTCAGCACTTGGTTCATCGCTTAGTGTACACTCCATTTCAGGTAGATATTTGCCGTAAATTGTGTCATACACGGCTTGCAACTGATCGTATGAACCCTTGTATAGGAAGGTTGCATAACGTCCGGCAGGCAATTGCTTGAATCCTACATTTCCTTTCGGCCTTGCATTTGATGGTAACAACATACATACGTCAGTACGAAGTTTATCGGTTGGGGTTACTTTGGGGTCATCATGGTAGATACAGAGTGGAGAAGGGTCTCCCATCGGAAGATTTTGTTCTTTCACAAACTGAATGAGGTGCATCCATGTGCCTGCATAGTCATTTAGTTTATAATCACCAAAGAGGCGGATATAAATTACATTTCGTTGGGGGAGTTCTCTGATTTCCTTTTTCAATTCCAGATCCGGTTTAATAATTGCTGGTTTCATAATTACATAGTTTTTATTATTACGATATTCTGTTGGAGAGATACCATACATTTGTTTGAATATTTTGGAAAAAGACGATGGAGAAGCATATCCGATCCGATAGGCAATATCGGATATGGAAGTTGATGAATAACGTAATAGGCGTGCCGCTGCTTCAGTTCGTGTCCGGACAATAAAGGTACCGATGGGTTCACCCAAAAACGCTTTCATAATGCGGTGAAAGTAGAAGGGGGAGAAATGGGAAATTCTGGCCAATGATTTCAGGTCAATTTCTTCACCCAAGTGGAGATTAATATAATCTACTACTGCATTTACACACTTCTGATATTCTTCTTGCGTTGTCTTTTTTCCTTCCATGATTCAATTGGTATTTCAATGTTGCAAAGATAGGGTGAAAAGAAAGAGGGCACTTGTCCGATGTTGCTGAATGCAAATAAAAATGCTACCAGTCAATTTCTTCTATGCCTCTGCTTCGTAAAAAGGTATTGGCTTTACTGAAATGTTTGCAACCGAAAAATCCATAATCGGCGGATCGGGGAGAAGGGTGTACGGCGGTTAATATTAAATGTTTATCGGTATCGATTAGTGATGCTTTTTCTTTGGCATATGATCCCCATAACATGAATACCAGGTTTTCACGTTCTTCACTTAATTTTTTGATGACTGCGTCGGTGAAAGTTTCCCATCCTATATTACGGTGTGAACCTGTTTCGTGAGCTCGTACGGTAAGTACGGAATTCATGGGGAATACTCCTTGTTTGACCCACCTATCCAGATTACCCGAATTGGGAAGCGGCTTGCCTAGATCCTGATGTATCTCTTTAAAAATGTTGGAAAGTGAACCGGGAATAGCGACACCGTCCGGTACGGAAAAACATATACCATAATATTGTCCCGGATTAGGATATGGATCTTGACCTAAAATGACTACCTTTACATTCTGAAAAGGACATGAATTGAATACATGAAAAATTTGATGTCCGGGTGGAAGTATATGTGCCTTCCCGTATTCATTCTTGACAAAGTTCACTAATTTTTCGAAATAGGGTTTATCGAACTCTTCTTGCAGGCGCTGTTGCCAGCTACTTTCTATTTTGACATTCATCGTATTGAGGTAAGATTTGATTTCAACAAAGATATTAAAAAAATCAAGAATAAACTTACCTAATACATTATTCTTCTATCTCAATCCAGAATGTTGTATCAGAGGATTCTACTCTTTAATCATTGTCAGTAACATTTTAAATCTTTCAATAGCTGTCAATGCATGCGGCGCATTAGCCGGAAATACAATACTTTCTCCTGCATTTACCGTAAAAACTTGTCCATTTACAACAATATTCGCAGATCCTTCCAATACCTGTACTAAAGCATCGAATGGAGCACTGTGTTCGCTAAGTCCTTCGCCTTTGTCGAATGAGAATAAAGTAATGTTTCCGGCAGGGCTTTTGATTAACTGCTTACTGATAATTCCACCTTCAGAATATTCTACTAATGAGGCTAGATGGAGTACAATTCCCTTTTTGAATGACTGTTCCATATTCTTATTTGTTTTTTCATTCTATGTGAGAATAAAACGTTTGAGGGAAAAAATTGTTTATCCGCTTCTTTTTTATACTTTTGTTCCGTATTCATCATTAAGTCATTAATCTCCTACATGAAACTTTGTATATAGCTAAGCTCGACGAATAATTTTTTCTAAATAAAATTATTCAGCTATAGGATAGATGCCCCGGCTTCTCTCCCTGAGTTTCATATCTATTTATTTATTAGTTATGTACATGTTGATACTGTTGGGTAGGATATCTTCCTTGTGTCATAAATGTGCAGTATTCATAAAGTTGAGCAATGAATTATACTTATCGACAAATTTGGCTTATCAACTATCCTGTGATGTTGAGCATTCTGATGGAACAATTAATCAATATAACCGATGCTGTTTTTCTAGGGCATGTTGGTGAGGTGGAACTTGGCGCTTCCGCTCTTGGCAGTATTTATTATCTTGCTATTTATATGTTAGGATTTGGTTTTAGCTTGGGAGTACAAGTGATGGTTGGACAGTACAATGGAAAGGGACATTATACCGGAACAGGCAGAACTTTCTTTCAGGGGTTAGTCTTTCTATGTGTACTTGCTATCTTGCTTAGCCTCTCTTCTTATTTTTTTTCTCCGTTTCTTTTGAGATATTTTGTGCACTCTTCTGAGATATATTGTGCCGTGATTGATTATCTGGATTGGAGATGTTTCGGTTTGCTTTTTTCTTTTCCCTTTCTGGCATTTCGTTCTTTTTATATTGGTATTGTCCGAACCAATGCTTTGTCATGGGCGGCACTGGCAGCCGTTCTAATAAATATTCCCTGTAATTATTGGTTTGTTTTTGTTCTTGATAGAGGAATAGCGGGTGCAGCGATAGCTTCTTCTTTGTCCGAAGCTGCTTCTCTTCTGATTATTATGGTTTATACTTGGCTGAAAATCGATAGAACAGACTTTGGACTAAAATTTATATTTGACAAATGTTTGTTAGTGGAGCTATGGCACCTCTCCGTATGGAGTATGCTCCATGCCTTTATCAGTGTTGCTCCGTGGTTTCTTTTTTTCGTGGTTATTGAACGACTGGGAGAAGCTCAGCTTGCTGTTTCTAATATTATTCGAAGTGTCTCTACAATCTTCTTTGTGATTGTCAATTCGTTTGCTGCCACTACGGGAGCATTAGTCAGTAATTTGATCGGAGCAGGAGAGAGGCAATACCTGTTTCCGCTTTGTAGGAAAATTTTAAAGTTGGGCTATGCAATTGGGCTTCCCCTGGTAGTATTAGCTATGGTCTTTCGTCGGCAGATTACTGGATTCTATACGGACAGTTCTCAACTTATTAATATTTCAAGTATCCCTTTTGCAGTGATGTTGCTGAATTATGTGTTTGCTTTGCCTGGATATGTGTATATTAATGCGGTGACGGGTACGGGTAAAACCCGTATTGCCTTTTGGTTCCAGTTGATAACGATTGTTATTTATTTGTTCTATTTGTATCTGCTAAGTCATTATACCGCCTCTCTGGCAGTATATCTGACAGCGGAATATCTTTTTGTGATTTTGTTGGCTGTTCAGTCCGTACTCTATTTGCGGATATCATCGTAAGATCTTTTTAGTCCATGGGCACTCTTTCTTTTTTCTGATAAAAGCATAAATGATCGTATACATGTCCGTCATAAGTCATTTCTGCTTCATGGAGTATACCTTCGTATACAAATCCGTTCCGTTCCAATAAAAGTCGGGAACGGGTGTTATGCGGATAACAGTTCGCTGAAATCAAATGCAATCCCAGTACGTTAAATCCGTAATCCAATATGGTTCGTGTCGCTTCTGAGGCCATACCTTTTCCCCAATGGCACTCTTTCAGCCAGTATCCCAACATACGTGTCCGGGTATTTTCCCGTTTGGGGTCAGTAATAATACCGATAGAACCCACCAGTGAATTATCTTCTTTGAGAATTATGGCAAAAACTCCTTCATTTCCCATAAATACAGTATGCAAGACCTCTTTGGAATCTTCGATACTTTTATGTGGTTCCCAGCCGGCGTTATTTCCTAAGTTTGGGTTTTGGCAACATTCAAAGAGCTCTTGCAGATCCGTTTCCCGGAAAGGACGAAGAAGGAGACGTTCGGTTTCTAAAATGGTGGTATGCATGGGATTTGATAATTTGTTTTAGGTAAAATGAATATAATATTGTGCAAATATGGCATTTTATTTCCAATGGGTGATATTTATTCATTTTTTATTATCTGCTTAATCATATTTGAGGCAAAAAAACAGGAATCGATGTAATAAATCCCCGTTACCAAAGAAGAAATGCGATCAAAATAACATGAATTGCTTTCGGATCTTAATTATACTACCGGGGGAAGAGATAAAGTGATGCTCTACCAATCGTCAAAGTTTGACCGGAATTGTACTTTGGTTGTTGATGGATAATATATAATTTTCTCTTTCCTTCTTCATAAATCATCTTTTTTTCTCTTTTCTCACTTTTTCTTATACGATTTCGGGACATAATTATCCAAATTTATGTCATAAGATACAGCTATACTTTTATGTCATGGATTTATAAAACACCTTTCAGTGTATCTTATACTTTTGCAGGCAGATTTCAGTAGTTATTAGAGAAATTGATTAGGTGAAAGAGGTTTTATAAACAAAGGAAAAGAGGATATCTTAAAAATATCCTCTTTAAAAGAAAGTAATGATACACAATAATAATCTAACAGAGCGACAATGAACTCAAAAAAAGTACTTTTCATCATCTTCATTTGTGCATTGACTGTGACCGGATGCGATACACAAGAACAAACTACTATAGATAGTGGCTTAACTCTGATACGGGCTACACAAACACTTGATTCTTTATATGCAAATTATTCTGTATCAGGAACCTGTCTGTTAAGAGAGAATTATCCTTCCAATGTAGGAAATTACACAGCCACGTATCTGGCTTCTGAAGAACAAAAAGAAATCCCCAATCAATATTCTTACTTATGGCCTTATTCCGGGACATTTTCTGCTGTAAATGCACTATGGGCAGCAACCGGGGATGAGAGCTATAAGACATTACTCGATAACAAGGTATTGCGGGGACTTGAAAAATATTTAGATATCAGCAGAAGCCCTGCCGGTTATGCCTCGTACATAAACACGGCTTCCCAATCCGACCGCTTCTACGATGATAATATCTGGTTGGGTATTGACTTCACAGATGCTTATCTAAATACAAAAGAAGAAAAATACCTGAAGAAAGCCCAGCTTATCTGGAAATTTATAGAGAGTGGAGCAGATGACAAATTAGGCGGAGGTATCTATTGGTGTGAGCAAAAGAAAGTATCTAAAAATACATGTTCTAACGCACCGGCATCGGTGTTCGCATTAAAAATGTTCAAAGCTATCCGAGATAGTTCTTACCTGATAAAAGGGCAGGAACTATATGAGTGGACTAAAAAAAAACTGCAAGATTCAACCGATTATTTATACTTTGACAATATCTCTTTGGATGGGAAAATTGATAAGTCTAAATATGCCTACAATAGTGGACAAATGATGCAGGCTGCCACTTTATTATATCAACTTACCGGTTGTAGCCATTTTTTGAAGGATGCTCAAAATATAGCAAAAGCGTGTTATAACTATTTTTTTATAAATTTTATACCTGAAGAAGGGGAACCTTTCAAACTCCTTAAAAAGGGGGATGTATGGTTTACTGCCGTTATGCTGAGAGGGTTCATTGAACTCTACCAAACTGACCATAATAAAACATATATCAACTCTTTCAATCAAAACATGGATTATGCATGGGAACATGTGCGTGATGAGAAGGGGCTTTTTGATATCGATTTCAGTGGAAGAACCCATGATGACCGCAAGTGGCTGTTAACGCAAGCTGCTATGGTAGAGATGTATGCTCGGTTAGCAGTAACTAAATAAATATAAACACTTATTAAAAAAGAATTGGTATGACAAAAGAAAACTCTTCCTAGCTCATTCTTCCTGTTTACATAAACAAGGAACTATCAGATGTTGAAAAATAAATGTCTTTTTAATCAAAGTTAGTATTATGAAAATAAAAAAACACATTCTAATACCTCTAATGGTATTGCTACTTTTTGGAAGTATGGACGCGATGGCCGCCATAGAGCAGGCTATACAAGTAAAAGGTAAGGTTGTAGACAATATTGGCGAACCTGTAATTGGTGCTAATGTAGTTGTAAAAGGGACCACGACCGGAGTGATTACTAGTATAGACGGTAGTTTTGCCATCGACGCTGTAAAAGGTTCTACTATTGTGGTATCTTTTATCGGTTATTTATCTCAGGAAGTAAAAGTAACTGGTAATTTTCTAAATATTACATTAGAGAACAATACGGAATTGTTAGACGAAGTAGTGGTAGTGGGCTACGGTGTACAAAAGAAAAAGTTGGTGACAGGTGCGACCGTAGAGGTAAAAGGCGATGAAGTCGCTAAACGTAATACGATCAGCCCACTAAGCGCATTACAGAATCAAAGCCCGGGTGTCAATATCGTGGCTTCTTCCGGTCAGCCGGGTGACGGATTTAAAGTAAACATCCGTGGTGCCGGTACGAATGGAGATACGGCTCCTATCTATGTTATTGATGGTGTGGCCGGGGGCGATATCAATTCCTTGAACCCTGCCGATATCGAGCGTATCGACGTATTAAAGGATGCCGCTTCCTCCGCCATCTATGGTGCCCGTGCGGCGAATGGTGTTATCTTGGTTACCACAAAACAAGGTAAAGAAGGAAAAGTGCAAGTATCCTATGACGGCAACATCGGTTGGCAGAATGTAGTAAAGATGCCGGTTATGCTTACCGCCAAAGAATACATGGCCGTTCAAGACCAGATCAACTTCAACGCCGGCGTATCGCCCTTCAATTGGTCACAATACCTAGACGCAGATTTACTGGAATCCTATCAAAACGGTTCCAACCCGGGTACGAACTGGCTGGAGTTACTTCGCAACAAGAATGCGATAACCACATCTCACTCCGTGAACGTGACCGGAGGTTCAGAGCTCTCCAAGTTCTCTACTGGCGTAGGTTATCAGTATCAAGACGGTATTTTCGGTGGTCCGGTTAAATCCGACTACAGCCGCTTCACCATTCGTTTAAATTCCGAGCATATCCTTTGGAAAAACAAGGATCTGGATATCATAAAATTCGGTGAGAACGTATATTACCAACACACATCCAACCAAGGTATCCAAATCGGTAACCAATACTCCAACAGCATCTATAGCATGATGGGAGCCAATCCATTGGTTCCATTATACAATAGCCAAGGAGAGTTATTCGACTACGACGACTTGATCGCGCAAGGATCCGGATCAATGGGTTTACTCGGGCTCAACCAATACATCAATAACCCGATGAACACCTTGTTAAATACCACCAGTGGCAATCCTGCATTTTTTCAAGGTGTAAGTGTCACTTCATCACTGTCTGACCGGATGACGAGATCTACGCTTGTAATCTGCCCCGCCGTCTCTTCCGATACCTCTGCCAGAAGGACTGTCTGCATTGTTTCCCCCGGATTGATCATAATATCCATAGCCGAAAAATCATTATCCAACATAGTAAGCATGACCTGATGTCGGTCTGCACCGTTCAACATAACCCGGTATTTGATATTCTGCTTATGCAGCGTATCAAACTCCACTTGCTCCTGTCCCGGATTTGTAACAGCCACCTGCAGAACAAGCAACTTTTTACCTGTTCCTGCCTCCACGGAGAAATACAGATCTTCTTTTCCCTGCTCCGGATAACTGTCGCATATCTCATAACCGGTATAAGTAATTGTAAGAGGTTCTATCTGCAATAACTGTGTTGCGGAAATCTGTGCAGTCTCTTTGTTTTCCATAGCCTGTTCCGGTGCTTCATCCGTTGCAATATCATTCTCCGACACACCGGATTTCCCCTCCGGTGCCACAGTCGCAGCATCTGCCAGTGTAGGTTCTTCCTTCGGCTTGGAAGTATCCACCAGCCTCGTTCCCGAGTCATTCAAACGTTCCAGCAAAGCGCCTGCCGCATACTGCGTCACAAGATCTTCCTGTTCCCGCGTCATATCCGGAATGCTATTACCACACGCCGTCATACATATTACACTTGTCAAAAGACAAATTACAATCTTATTTTTCTTATTCATGTTCCTACCCCGGCATTTAATCTACTGAACTTACCATTCCATGCCATTTATTGTAACATTATTTACATTCTAATTCAAACCAAAATTCTACACCGTCTTTATGGTTGCAGACACCATATCTTTGATGCAATGACTCCATGATTGCCTTTACAATCGACAATCCCACGCCACTTCCGCCATATGCTCTTGTTCTCGCTTTATCCACCTTATAGAATTTTTCCCAAATATGCGGCAGGGAATCCTCCGGAATCGGAATTCCTGTATTAAACACAGATACTCTTACAATCCCGTTTTCATTCGCAAGCGCGATCCGTATCTGCTTTCTTTCATCCAGATGATTCAGGGCATTTGTAAAGTAATTCATAAATACTTCTTCTATTTTAAATTCATCACCCCAGACAAAGACCTGTTCTTCCTGAACGAAGGTAATCTGTGCCTCACTCTGTTGGATCAGAATCGATGCAGACTGGAGATAATTCCGTATCAGTTCTACAATATCAAATCGCTCCATCGTTACCACATCGTTTCCAAATTCAAGCTGATTAAGAGTCAGAAGCTTCTTCACCATCATATTCATCTTTTCCGCTTCATCCATGATAACATCACAATAAAAATCACGGCTTTCCGGATCTTCATTAATATCCTCCTTCAACCCCTCAGCATATCCAAGGATCAACGCAATCGGTGTCTTAAGTTCATGGGAAACATTGGACAAAAACTCCTTTCGCATTTCATCAATCTGCTCTTTTTTTGCGATATCCTTCTGCAATTCATTATTTGCGGTCTTCAGCTCCGATATCGTTTCTTCCAGCCGGTCAGACATCTGATTCATGTTATTGCCCAACAGTCCAATCTCATTTTTGTCTTTTCCGGTATATTTTGCATTAAAATCCAGATCGGACATCCTTTTGGAAATAGAAGCAAGCTGCAAGATCGGATCCGTAATTTTTCTGCTGACCCACCAGATAGTGAGTCCGCTGAGCACGATTGACAGCAGCCCAACATATACCATAAAACGATTGGAAATCTTAACGCTGTCATGAATACCTTCCAGCGCCGAACGGATAATGAACGGATTGCCATTATCAAGAACTCCCCACATTTCAATATAATTAATTCCTGTCTGATAATCCTGATTGTTCTGTATCGTATAGGAATCCGTCTGCTGCAGGATTTCATCCTGTCTGCCACCATTCTGATCCATAACGCCAAAAATATGCCCCATCAGTTCATGTGTCAGCGCCGTTGTTTCGTGCACAGAAGATGTTACAATATCGGAATCCGCATTCACGATCAGAATGCTGATATTGTAAATACCGCAAAGCTTCTGCACCTCAATTTTAAATGTATCCGAGTTAGTATTTCCTTTGCTGGTCGCCTCATTAATATTATGATAAGCTGTAAGCAGCACATTCTGTTTATTACTTGTATAATATTTTTCCAGCAAAGTACTGTTCAAAAACCAGCATAACAAAATTGTCCCTGTCATAAGAGCAATGAAGATCATTGCGAATTGATTCTTAATCGAATGTTTCATACAAACACTTTCACTTCCTGTCTGTTATGGCTGCGTATCTACATCAAATTTATAGCCCATACCCCAGATTGTTTTTATATAATTACCTTGTTCGCCCATTTTACTGCGTAGCTTTTTCACATGTGTATCGATCGTACGGGCATCACCAAAATAATCATAATTCCACACATGATTTAAGATCACCTCTCTGGACAGAGCAATCCCTCTGTTTTCCATAAAGTATGCCAGCAGCTCAAATTCTTTATAACTCAGCTCAACCGGATTGCCACCGATCGTCACTATATGTGCAGATTTATCAAGCACAATATCTCCCGCCGTCAGAATATCGTCCTTGGCAGCTCCTTTTGTACGTCTTAAGACCGCCTCTACACGGGCAACAAGAATTTTCGGGCTGAACGGCTTTGCAATATATTCATCCACACCAAGCTGGAAGCCCTGTAATTCATCCCGCTCGTCTGTTCTTGCCGTCAGCATGATGATCGGTACTTTAGAATATGTCCTGATCTCTTTGCATACCTGCCATCCATCCATTTTAGGCATCATGACGTCCAAAATGATCAAGGCAATGGAATTATCCGCAAAGAAAATATCCAG
>OGRO01001958.1_pt1 | contig 16933 bp, 10 predicted proteins | sample 1553451 | NCBI WGS metagenome assembly OGRO01 (sample SAMEA2580021, study PRJEB22360) | human gut metagenome
ACAAGGTTCCCGTCAAATACAATCGCAGGCGCAGCAGCAGATACAAACGCTCTCACCGCAGCAGATTCTGGTAGTGAAACTACTGGAGCTACCGGCTGTGGAACTGGAAGACCGTGTACATGCCGAACTGCTGGAGAATCCCGCCCTTGAAGAAGGCAAAGAAGAAAGCACCTCCGACGAGACCACCCCTGCCGAAACCTCCGAAGGAGAGACGGAAGGCGATACGGACTATGACTCGCTGAGCGACTATCTGACCGAAGACGACATCCCCGACTATAAACTTCAGGAAAACAACCGCTCCAAAGGCGAGCAGGCAGAAGAGATTCCGTTTTCGGACGCGACGTCATTCTACGAAATCCTGAGAGAACAGCTCGGCGAACGCAACCTGACCGAACATCAGCGCGAACTGGCGGAATACCTGATCGGTTCGCTGGACGACGACGGCCTGCTCCGCAAATCCCTCGAAAGCATCGGTGACGAACTGGCCATCTACGCCGGTATCAACGCTACGGAAGAGGAACTGGAGGAAGCCCTGAGAATCGTACAAGATTTCGACCCTCCCGGACTGGGCGCACGCAGCCTGCAGGAATGCCTGCTGATACAGATCCGCCGCAAAAAACAGTCCCACTGCACAGACCCTCTGCTGGAGACGGAAGAAGAAATCATCAGTGAATGTTACGAAGAGTTCACCCGCAAGCATTGGGAAAAGATCATCAAAAAGCTGGGACTGGACGAAGAACACTTCTATAAGGCACTTGAAGAGATCACCAAGCTCAACCCCCGTCCGGGCGCATCGCTGGGTGAAGCCATCGGACGGAACCTGCAACAGATCGTCCCCGATTTCATAGTAGACACCTACGATGACGGAACCATCAACATCAGCCTCAACAACCGCAATCTGCCGGAGCTGCGCATGAGCCGCGACTTCACGGAGATGGTCGAGGAACATACGAAGAACAAGGCCAACCAATCGAAAGAATCGAAAGAGGCCATGATGTTCCTCAAGCAGAAGATGGACGCCGCACAAGGCTTCATCGACGCCGTGAAGCAACGCCAGAATACATTGATGACCACCATGCAGGCCATCATCGACCTGCAACGCCCCTTCTTCCTCGAAGGCGACGAGTCATTGCTCCGCCCGATGATTCTGAAGGACGTGGCGGAACGCACCGGGCTGGACATCTCGACCATCTCACGCGTCAGCAACAGCAAATACGTGCAAACGAATTACGGCATTTATCCCCTGAAGTTCTTCTTCAGCGACGGATACACCACCGAAGACGGTGAAGAGATGTCGGTACGCGAGATACGGAAGATCCTGAAAGAATGCATCGACAGCGAGGACAAAAAGAAACCGCTGACCGATGACGAACTGGCCGAAATACTGAAAGAGAAAGGATATCCCATCGCACGCCGCACGGTGGCCAAGTACCGCCAGCAACTCAACATTCCGGTAGCGAGACTGAGAAAATAAAAAAGCATAATAAAAGAAACAAAATGGCTGAAGAAGAGAAGATAGAGCAACATATCATAGCTGACAGGACACTGATCCGTACGGCCAGAATCATTTCGGGAATACTGACTCCATTCTCTATCCCCTTCCTGGCTTTTCTGGTATTGTTCCTGTTCTCTTACCTACGCATCATGCCGTTGCAGTACAAACTCATCGTATTGGGAATTGTCTACTGCTTCACCATCCTGATGCCTACCATGACCATCTTCCTGTTCCGCAAAGTGAATGGCTTTGCCCGCCAGGACCTGAGCGACCGTAAGAAACGCTATGTACCGATCCTGCTTACCATCATCTCGTACGTATTCTGCCTGATGATGATGCACAAGCTGAACATTCCCTGGTACATGACGGGCATTATACTGGCTTCACTGGTGGTGCTGGTCATCTGCATCATTGTCAATCTGAAGTGGAAACTGAGCGAACACATGGCAGGTATGGGCGGCATCGTGGGCGGACTGGTTTCGTTCAGCGCGCTGTTCAGTTATAATCCGGTGTGGTGGCTATGCCTCTTCATCCTCGTGGCGGGGATATTGGGTTCGGCACGCATCATCCTGCAACATCACACCCTAGGCGAAGTACTTGCCGGCTTTACCGTCGGTTTCGTCTGCTCACTGCTGGTGCTCCATCCGCTCAGCAATGTTTTGTTCCGTATATTTTTATTTTAAACATAGTATCAATCCTAAAAACTAATCATTATGAACTTCCCACAGAATGTAAAGTACACTAACGAACACGAATGGATCCGCCTCGAAGGCGATGTAGCTTATGTAGGTATCACCGACTACGCTCAGGAGCAACTGGGCGACATCGTATTTGTCGATATTCCTACTGAAGGCGAAACACTGGAAGCGGGAGAAGTGTTCGGTACGATCGAAGTAGTTAAAACAATCTCTGACCTCTTCCTGCCCGTAGCCGGTGAAGTGGTAGAACAAAACCCGGCACTGGAAGAGAATCCGGAATTAGTGAATAAAGATCCGTATGGCGAAGGCTGGCTCATCAAAATGAACCCTGCCAATGCAGCAGACCTTGACAACTTGCTGGATGCCGAAGGATACAAAGCAGTGGTAAATGCATAAAGGCTTTCCCGATTCATTCATTACCACTTGCTTAGTCTTGAATGGTCTCACCACAGATTACACAGATTCTCACAGAACTTTTAATCTTATTATCGATAAAGTAAATCATTAATCTATGAGAATCTGTGTAATCTGTGGTGAAGTTGATTCATTCCATCTCGTTATCAATCAATCTCAAAAGTAGAATAAATATGACTCCAATCGTAAGCATTATCATGGGTAGCACTTCCGACCTTCCTGTCATGGAAAAGGCCGCACAGTTGCTCAACGATCTCCATGTACCGTTCGAAATGAACGCCCTCTCGGCTCACCGCACTCCCGAAGCTGTGGAAGAGTTTGCCAAGAATGCCCGCTCACGCGGCATTAAAGTAATTATTGCTGCTGCCGGTATGGCTGCCCATCTGCCGGGCGTGATTGCCGCATCGACCCCGCTTCCGGTCATCGGTGTACCCATCAAATCGTCTCTTGACGGAATGGACGCCCTTCTGGCGATCGTACAGATGCCTCCGGGGATTCCTGTAGCGACTGTGGGTATCAATGGCGCACTGAACGCCGCCATCCTTGCCGTACAAATGCTTTCATTGGAAGATAAAGAACTCGAAACAAAATTCATAGCCTATAAAGAAGGACTGAAAAAGAAAATCGTAAAGGCTAACGAAGAACTGAAAGAAATTAAGTACGAGTTTAAAACAAACTAAAAAGATGGATTTATTCAACTACTCCCGACGGGAAACTTCGGAAGTGAATATTGGGGCCGTTCCGTTGGGCGGCCCCAATCCTATCCGTATCCAGTCGATGACAAATACCCCCACACAAGACACCGAGGCTTGTGTGGCCCAGGCAAAGCGCATTGTAGATGCCGGCGGAGAATATGTCCGTCTCACTACACAGGGGGTGAAAGAGGCCGAAAACCTGATGAACATCAATATCGGCCTGCGCAGTACCGGCTATATGGTTCCGCTTGTGGCCGATGTACACTTCAACCCGAAAGTAGCCGATGTAGCGGCACAATATGCCGAGAAAGTGCGTATCAATCCCGGAAACTACGTAGATCCCGGACGCACTTTCAAACAACTGGAATATACCGACGAGGAATATGCCGCCGAACTGCAAAAGATACGTGACCGCTTCGTCCCCTTCCTGAATATCTGTAAAGAGAATCATACAGCCGTCCGTATCGGGGTGAACCACGGCTCACTGTCCGATCGCATCATGTCACGCTACGGTGACACGCCGGAAGGTATGGTAGAGTCGTGCATGGAATTCCTGCGCATCTGCGTAGACGAGAAGTTTACGGATGTCGTCATCTCAATCAAAGCATCCAACACGGTGGTAATGGTAAAGACCGTACGCCTGTTGGTATCAGTGATGGAACAGGAAGGCATGTCATTCCCTCTCCACTTGGGTGTTACGGAAGCCGGCGACGGAGAAGACGGACGTATCAAATCGGCTTTGGGCATCGGCGCATTGTTGGCTGACGGGCTGGGCGACACGATCCGTGTCTCGCTGAGTGAAGAACCGGAAGCCGAGATTCCCGTGGCACGCAAGTTGGTGGACTATATTACAAGTCGCCGGAACCATCCGTACATTCCCGGCATGGAAGCTCCGGATTTCAACTACCTTTCTCCGGTACGCCGTAAAACACGGCCGGTACGCAATATCGGCGGAGACCATCTGCCCGTGGTACTTGCCGACCGCATGGACGGACGTATGGAGACCCATCCGCAATTTACACCGGATTACATTTATGCCGGACGTGCTTTGCCCGAACAGACAGAACCCGGAGTTCAATACATCCTCGATGCCGACGTATGGAAAGGAGAACCTGATACGTGGCCTGCCTTCAATTATGCACAATTGGAGTTAATGGAAACATGCGCAGCCGAACTGAAATTCCTCTTTACCCCTTACATGGCGCTTACCCGGGAAGTTGTCGCATGCCTGAAGCAACACCCCGAAGCAGTCGTTGTCTCACAAAGCAACCACCCGAACCGTGTAGGCGAACATCGTGCCCTGGCACATCAACTGACGGTGGAAGGATTACAGAATCCGGTTATCTTCTTCCAACACTATGCCGAAGATACAGCCGAAGACTTGCAGATCAAAGCCGGCGCGGATATGGGAGCCTTGATCTTTGACGGATTGTGTGACGGAATTTATCTCTTCAACCAAGGCAAACTGAGCCATGCAGTGATTGATGCCACTGCTTTCGGAATTCTGCAGGCAGGACGTATCCGTACCAGCAAGACTGAATATATTTCTTGCCCGGGATGCGGACGAACACTGTTCAACCTGCAAAGTACGATTGCCCGCGTCAAAGAAGCCACCTCGCACTTGAAGGGGCTCAAGATAGGCATCATGGGATGCATCGTCAACGGACCGGGCGAAATGGCAGACGCCGACTACGGTTATGTAGGAGCCGGACGTGGCAAAATCAGTCTCTATAAACAGAAGGAATGCATTGAAAAGAATATTCCGGAAGAAGAAGCCGTAGAAAAGCTGATAGAACTGATTAAAGCAAACGGGGACTATGAAGAGAAGACTTCTTCCCTGTCCTCTCCCAAAGAAAAGGAAGACAAATAGTTCTTGCGGACGATGGATAACCGTTACCTCAAAGAGAGTGTATCATAGTTCACCACAGATCGCACAGATTTACACAAAACGATTTTTAATCTACTGACAATCAATAATATTTATCTGTGCAAATCTGTGTAATCTGTGGTGAATACGAATTTTGACTTCCTCTTTAAATAGTATACTTAACTATAAAGTTCTTTATCTCTTACGCTGAGCAAAGAGCCACTCCATGAATCCGGGATAGTTGAAAGCCGGATTCCAGCTTCCATGATTGCAACCGGGAAACTCAATATATTCCACTTCCGCTCCCAAGTTCTTCAACGCTTTATAAGCCTCACGCGAGCCTTCTACAGGCACTACATTGTCGGCATCACCGTGAAAAATACGGAAACGAACATTTGCTGCATCGGCCAGACGCACCGGATTCACGGTCCCGCAGATGGGAACGGCAGCAGCAAACGTATCGGGAAAACGGACAGCAAGATCGTACGTCGCCATGCCTCCCATAGAAAGACCGACCACATAGATACGGTTACGATCCACCTGAGGCAAATCAAGATAGGTATCCAACAACTCTTTTACTGCACGCAGTACAGGAGTGATCTCTTGTCCTACCGGCATCTCCGAAGGAATAAAGGAAGAGGGACGGGAGGTATACGCCCAATAGTCTTTTTCGGGACATTGAGGTACAAGGACAAATGCCGGATACTTCTCCCGGTTCACCGGATTGAGAAACATCTGACCACCATGTGTCAACTGCTTCTCGTTATCACTCCCCCGCTCACCGGCACCGTGCAGAAAGAGTACCAAAGGATATTGCAGTCCCGTCTTTTCCACCTCCGGACGAAGTAGACGGTAATTGAGAGAATCACCCCGGGAAGAGATAAAAACTTTCTTTTGATACATCTCTTGCGAACGGGCACCCACGCCCAAAAGAAAGAGACTGATAAAGAAAAGGACAAACTGTTTCATGGTTATTCGGTATTATTCTACATATTTAGTTTCGGAAGGTAAAGATACACCATTTTCGTTAAAGGCTTCCACAGCAAAATAATAATCCTGATCGATAGTCAGCGATTTCATCTCCAACTCATTGCCACCGTACACCATCCACGAACTGTATAACTTATCAGGGGCGATCCCCCACAGGACGTTGTATCCCTGAGCCCCTTTCACCGGCTCCCAGCGAACAGTAACATCACGACGGTCGGTGTGCCGATCCAGAGCCAGCTTTTGAGGTGACCGGGGAGCCTTGCCGAACCCGAGTCCGAATACACGCAGTTCAGAAATAGCCAGATTCGGAGTAGGTACGTCTATATTCTTATAGCGGATATAGCGTGCGGTAGTCGGGACTTCAAGTTCTACATAGTCATTCGGCGTATCCTTATAGCTGCTCCGGCGATCGACCAGTATATTCCAGGTCTCCCCGTCGGAAGAGCCCTCAATCACATAGCGGTGACGCAATCCGGGAATCCGACCGTATAGATTACTCCGATAGTCGTGATAATTCACTTGTACGGCACAGACACGGGCAGGTTTCTCCAGGTCGATCAGTACCCACTGACGTTCATCATTTGCTTCCGCCAGCCAGAAAGACTTGGTTCTTTCATCCGTCAATGCATCCGGTCCGAACTCACCTTTCGCAGTAGATGCCGTCACCGGTTTGCGATAAGAAAGGAGCATCCATCCACGAAACTGCCCCTTCTTGCCGGGTACGGCCGGAGCATAGCGGGGATAATCACCGAAGCGGGTGTCCACGTACATAATACCGTCTTTATCGAATCCGGCAGGAAACATGCAGAGCCGGCGTTCCCAGTTGACGTTGATGGAAAGAGCCATCGAAGCAAAATGCCAATACTCTCCGCCGGGTCCCTGAACCGTACTGCCGTGTCCGGCTCCGTTCATATATCCCCCCGGTTTGTATGACACGGGATTGTGCTTCTGATAGGTGTAAGGCCCCATCGGATGATCGGCTACATAAACACCGTCGGCATAGACATTGAATTCTGTACCGGGAGCACCATACTGCATATAATACTTCCCATTGTACTTGGTCAGCCACGGGCCTTCGATATATCCTCCTAAAACGGTATCGCTATGATTCTCACCGAAACGTTCCCAGCCGTGGCGCTGCATGTCGAGATTGAAAAGCTCCTTCACTTCTCCTTTCGGAAGGAACCGGTGATTCTTATCCAGTTCCATACCCCGGATGGGATAAACATTGGACGAACCCCAGAACATATAGGCTTTGCCATCGTCGTCGATAAAAAGATCGGGGTCCTGCAGGTTATGAAGGATGGCGGGTGTAGCTTTCCATTCGCCGCTCTTCGGATTGTCGGAATAGAGAATACTCATAGAACCCGAAGGATCACCGGTGACATAAAGCACTGAGTCTTTATAGTTATGAGCGGCCGGAGCGTTGCTCCCCTGCGGATACCAGTCTTTGGGGACGATAAAATCCCAGTCCAGCAGATCTTTAGAGTGCCAGTATCCATTGGAACGGGTGACGAACATATAATACTCTCCACGGAACCTGACCACTGCCGGATCGGCACCCGAGCGGTAGGAAATGTCCTTGTCGGAGTTATAGATCATATAGGTATAATCTATGTTCAGCGGGTTGCAATAAGTATCTTGCCGCATGTCTTGCGCAAGGGCAAGGGTGGGAGACCCCAAAGCGAGTAAAAGAAGGAATAGTTGTTTCATGGTTGTAATCTATGGTATATCTTATTCTTCTGAGCCGAACCCCAGTCTCTTCAATCCTCTCTGTACATCGGGATGACTCATGAAGAGTTTCCATATCAAGCCTGAGCGATAGTTTTCAATCATCACAATAATCGGTCCCTGATCGATGGCGAGATAAGAGGAAGCAAACCAGTTTTCTGTCAGGTTGAAGGCATCCTTAAAGCCATATTCTCCCCACAGGCGGTCGCCCAATTCTTCGTAGAAATAACGCATAGCCTCCAGAGAATGTTCCGGAGTATAAGGAATGGAAGAGATGGCTGCGGTCGGGGTAATCACTCCCAAGGCGTTCTGCGGGCAATGTGCTGAGTAACCCTGATGATTGTCGCTCGCTGTCAGTCCCCAGCATTTGCGGCCGTATCCTTTATACTTCTTCGGATTATCGATGCAATAAGCACGGTTGATCAGGGTATGTGCTTTCATCTGCTCACCGTAGTCGGCATAACTGTCTTTGAGTCCGCGCGGATCGAGGCCGAGATAGGAATAATGTGTAAAGAAGAGAGGGCCGCCAAAGTCGGTGCCCAGGGGCAAGCGGATGCCGTAATATTCTTTTCCGTTCTTGAATGTAATAGAGTTGGCCCACCCCTTATGATACACCGATTCACGAATCGGATAAGTAGGCGAAGAAGCCGCCAGAATATAAGTGATATGGCACTCGTTCTGCCCTTTCAGCTGATGGTTCATCGCCCATCCGTTATTGGGTGACCAATGCCAATAAAGCACATCTTCACCTCCACGGGTGAACCAGTCCCACTCTGCCTGATGCCACAGGGTATTGATCAGCCCTCGTATCCGATTCTCTGTCGGATTATCGTGAGTGAAATACTGGTGTGCCGCCAGCAGTCCTTCGAACATAAAGGCAGATTCTACCAAATCGGCTCCATCGTCTTTCCTGCTGAAAGGAATGGTCTTTCCGGTAGCCCCGTCCATCCAATGTGCCCAGATGCCATGATAGCTATCGGCTTTATTGAGGAACTCCACTATTTTGAGCAGCCGCTCAGCGCCTTGCTCACGGGTGATGAACCCACGTTCCACACCGACTATAATTGCCATTACCCCAAAGCCCGAACCACCGATGGTTGCTATCTCGAGACGGTCATTGCTGCGCTCACGGGCCAGACCGGACTCGGGATGGGCAAAATCCCAAAAGTAACGGAAAGTTTGTTTCTGGACAAGAGTCATCAACTCATCATCGGTCAGTCTCGGCTGTTTGCCTGTAGCGGTGGCTTGCAACGTACAAGCACAGATCATAAGAAGAAATAAAAGGGTATGTTTCATTGTTGTTGTTAATTCAAGATTTTATCCCCCGAGAGGGCGTGTCGAGACTCATTTTGGTGAATAATGACACGCCCTCAGGTGGCTGCACGTCAGAGACACGGAGATTCCATCGTGCAGTGGGGATAGCGGCTTCCGTTGCCGCAAAGGGCAATCGGAAAGACGCTGTGTGTAATCATGGAATTGATATTATTGGAATGATTCTATTTTAATGAACTGGTTATACATGTTTCATATCAGTTTTTGAGGACTCCCTGCGAGATATCCACCTGCTTCTGCGGGATGAAGAACGTTGCATGTTTTGCTATCGAGAAGTTTGTCTTCCCGTGTGCCTTCATCATCTTCTCCGCATAGCCCGGCACCACCTTGTCCGCACGGATCAGGTCGAAGAAGCGGTGTCCCTCCAAAGCCAGTTCGATGCGGCGTTCGTTCCAGATGATCTCGCGGAGCTTCTCTTTACCGGTTTCCGTAATCTCGGGCAATCCCACTGTCATATCCGCCGGATGCACCGTTCTGCGGGCACGGGCGCGCACCATTTCCAGCTTGTCGAGTGCTTCCCGGCTTTCGCCCAGTTCATTGCAGGCCTCGGCATACATCAGCAGTACATCGGCATAACGCAGGAAGATCAGGTGACAATTCTGTTTGGCAAACGAGTTCTCGTTCCAGTAACCGGTAGGCCAGATGGTCTTTTTGTTGGCACGGGGCGGCACTTCTTTCTTGAAATGAATCTCGCCCTTTCCCTCCAATGTCTCTCCATCGTAGAAAATGGTTGCCGTGCGTCGGGGATCTCCCGCTTCATAGGCTTGGTCGAGAGCTTCGGAAGGAGAGAACATCCCCCAGCCCATCTCACCGCGAATGCCCTGCCATTTCACATACTCCGACTCGAGGTTGCGTTCGGTCGATTCGCCCCAGAGGTATTGGTCGGCAAGCATCACTTCGTCCGAATAGTAAGAGTTCGGATTGAACAGGTCGCGATAATCCCGATGCAGGCTATACTCGCCGCGGGCAATCACCTGACCGGTGTATTTCTTCACGTTGGCATAGTCCTGGCGGAAGAGATATACCTTGGCCAGCAATCCTTCGGCTGTTCCCTTGGTGGCGCGTCCCGACTCTTTCGCACCCCACTCCTGACGGGTAGGCAGATGCTCGGCTGCATAGGTCAGGTCTTCGATGATCTGTTGATAGACAGCCTCTTCGGTTGCACGGGGCTGATTGTATTCGCCGGGCTGCAACACCTTGGTCACCAGAGGCACCCCGCCGAAGGCGCGTACGAGATTGAAGTAGAAGAATCCCCGGAAAAAACGGGCCTGGGCGATGCACTTCACCCGGAGTTCTTCGTTCTTCACCGCACCCAGATTGTCCAGAGCCACATTGCATGAAGCGATAGCTTTATAATTGCCTTCCCACCAGCCGTTGATCTCGGAGGTAGAGGCGTCGTAAGTAAAGTCGTTGAACTGGTTCAGACGTGCCACACTACCGTCCGCCAGTTCGCTGCCTGTATCGGAGTTATCACCGGGTAGCTCGGTGATGGCAAACCATGAGAATCCGATGATGTCCCACGCCCGGAGTTGGGTATAGATGGCGTTAATACTCATCAACGCGCCTTCTTCTTCGCCGAAGAAGACATCTTCGGTCAGCTTTCCCTGCGAATCTACATCGAGGAAATCGGCACAGGAAGAAAGGGTCAGTGCCGAAGCCAGTAATATTGAATATATCTTTTTCATTGTAATGGTTTTGGGTTCACCACAGAGTAACACAGGGTCTCACAGAGTTTAATCTCATAGAATGTTTAAAAGGAAATCATCTCTGTGAGACTCTGTGTTACTCTGTGGTAAATCGTATTCATGTCTATATCATTTAATATTAGAAAGTTACGTTCAGGCCGAAGCGGCAGGTAGCTGTCACCGGATAGATCTGACGGTCGATGCCGCCCAGCACTTCGGGTGTGAAGCCGTTATAGCCGGTGAAATAGGCCAGGTTGTTGCCGGAGAAGTAGACTCTCAGATTCTGCACGGATACCTTCTGCATCCATGATTTCGGGAAAGTATATCCCAGTTCCACCGTTTGCAGTTTCACGTACGAACCGCTCTCTACGTAGCGGCTCGACACCTGATAGTTATTGCCTTCCAGAGTCATTCGCGGTGTCATGGTATTCGGATTTTCGGGTGTCCAGCGGTCGAGGAAGGAGCGGTCCCAGTTGTCCGAACCGGAGAAACGTTCCACCTGCTTGGCATTGAATATCTTGTTTCCGAAGTTGCCTTGGAAGTCGATAGAGAGGTCGAATCCTTTCCAAGAAGCACTGATGCCCAGACCGCCGATGAACTTGGGAGTGGGATTGCCCAGATCCTTGCGGTCGTTGGCCGTGATGTATCCGTCACCGTCTACATCTTCGTATATCAGGTCGCCGGGACCTACGTTGTTCTGATACTGTTGTCCGGCATTTCCGGTGGCAGCGGCGGCACGCTCGTTGTAGTCTTTGATCTGTGCCTCGTTCTGGAAGATGCCGATCACGTTGTAGCCATAGAAATATTTAATCGGCTTTCCCTCTTCGGTCATCTGTACGGATTTTCCGGCGCCGATGTCACCGCTGGCGATGCGTTTGCCACCCAGGCTGATGACTTCGTTTTTGATGGTCGTTCCTGTCAGACGGATACCATACCGGAAGTCTTTCAGCGAATCTTCCCATTTCACGGTAAAGTCCACACCGCTGTTGCGCACCGCCCCTACGTTTGTTTCTACCGGGGTGAGGCCTACGGAAGCCGGTACATCCACCGTCACCAGCATGTCTTTCGTGTCTCTGCGATAATAGTCCAGTTCAAGTGAAAAGCGGTTGTTCAGCAGTCCGAGGTCGAAGCCGAGGTCCATCTGCTCCGAACGTTCCCAATGGACGCTCCGGTTGGAGAGTGACGTGATGGTTCCGCCGGGATAGAACACGCCGCCAAACACGGCATCATAGGACGGAGAGATATTGGCGAGCGCCCGGTATTTGTCGTTACCTATCTTATCATTACCGATCTGTCCCCAGCTTCCTCTGAGCTTCAGGTTGCTCAGCCACTGCACGCGGTCTTTCAGGAACGCTTCTTCGGAGACTCTCCATCCGGCAGCTACTGAGGGGAAGTAGCCCCAACGGTTGTCAGGACCGAACTTGGATGAACCGTCGGCACGGACCGAGACAGTCAGCAGATAGCGGTCCATTAACGCATAGTTGGCACGGAAGAGGTAAGACATCATTGTTTCGTGGTATCCGTTGTTGGCCACCGACTTGGAGCCGGCCGAAGCCTGGTCGAGATACCAGTAGTTTTCGTTATCGGAGAAGAAATCGCGTCCGGTGCCTTCCAGCAATTCGTAAACACGCTTCTGCGCCGTGATACCTCCCAAGAGGTTGAGCCGGTTCTTATCATTGATCTTCCAGTCATAAGTCAGCAGGTTCTCCCACAACCAGGTGAAGTCGCGGTCCCAGGTTTTGGAGAGGCTGTTGGTTTCGTTCTTCTGTGTTTCCGAAACGTAGTATTTCGGCACGAAGTTGCGGCGGCGTCCGTTGATGTAGTCGATGCCGAGGCTGGTTTTAAAGTCAAGCCCGTTCAGGATATTCCAGTTCAGGAAGGCGCTGCCCACGATACGTTCTTTCCAGTCGTCATTGTTTGTATAATGGAGTGTGGCGACGGGATTGGCAGAAGAGGCGCTTTCGGAATCCATAAAACTCCCGTCTTCATTGTAGGGACGCTTCACGGGACTGATGGTATAGGCAGCTTTCACCACCGCGCTGTTTTCGTTCTTCTTATGACTGAAAGAGGCCGACAGATTGTGCCCGAGGGTCAGCCGTTTGCTGATCTTGTAGCTATTGTTGGCACGCAGGGTGAAGCGATTGTAGGTGTTTCCGGTGATGATGCCGTCCTGCTGGTAATATCCAGCGCTGAGGTTGTAGCGCACCTTCTCCGATCCGCCGCTGACGCTGAGCTGATAGTCGCGTACGGAAGCCACACGGAAGATTTCGTCGAACCAGTTGGTTCCTTTGCCCAGTGAAGCAGGGTCGTCAAACTTGGGTTTTCCGTCTGTGTTGACCAGTGCTTCGTTCAGCAGTGTCGCGTATTCGGTGGCATTGGCCATCTCGAAGCTGCTGTTGTTGAACTGGAATCCTTCGCTGGCGGTGAAGTTCACCACCGCTTTTCCTTCCGTTCCCTGCTTGGTAGTGACGATAATCACACCGTTGGCACCGCGCGAACCGTACATGGCGGTCGCCGATGCATCTTTCAGCACCTCCATCGACTCGATGTCGTGTGTGCTCAGGAAAGAGATGTCGTCCATAAACATGCCATCCACCACATAAAGGGGATTGCTGTTATTCGTTGTGCCGATACCACGGATACGTACTTCGGGCGAGCTTCCGGGAGCACCGTTAGCCGAGATATACACCCCGGAGACACGTCCCTGAAGGGCATTCGCCACGTTGGGAGTGGCAACTTTCGTGAGGTCTTTGCTCTTCACCGCACCTACCGAACCGGTCAGGTCGGACTTACGTTGTATACCATAACCGATCACGACAACTTCGTCTATCAATTGGTTATCTTCTTCAAGAGAGATATCCAGCTTCGAGGAGGCAGTCACCTTGACCTCCTGCGTTTTCATGCCGATATAACTGAAAACAAGAGTGGCGCCCGAAGGAACATTCGGAATAGAATAGTTGCCGTTAAAGTCCGTAATGGTTCCGGACGATTGACCTTTCAGCAGGATACTGGCGCCAATGATAGGCTCCCCTGTCTTTTTCTCGGTAACAACACCCGAGATGGTCAGACTGCCCTGCGCAAAAGAAAGCATGGAGAGCAGTAACATCATACATAGGGTAAACAGATTTTTTTTCATCGTTTGGTACTGATTTAAAATTCTGCTGCAAACTTAGACGGTAAATTGATGTAAGTCAAAAAAAGGGGTACTACAAGAGTACCATGCAGAAAAAAACAAGATTTCCGCACTACTTCATCCCTACTGCAAAGGAATATAATTAATTAATATTCAATAAAATAAAAAATAGATTCTGAAAGGAGACCGGAATATGACTACTTCATCTGTTCTACTCCTTTCCGTCGATGAAATATTTGCTTTAAAGACTCCGGAGAGGAAAAAAGACTTTTTAGATTCTGCACTCCGGGATGAAAATATCAGAACCGGTTGGTGCATGAACAGGACTTTTTCCAAAAGGAAAAAGGAGAAGAAAAAACACTAAGGATATAAGGTAGTTTTGTACAAATAAAGAAATAGGATTATGCCTTATTTAATGTTCGAACTAATTACTAAAAGCTATATAAGAGCATTTCATCCATTAAAAATTGAGATCTCGACGATGATTTTTCATCATCGAGACGATGTCTTTCTGTCGTCTCGATGACAGCATATCGGTATCTGAGCGACAATTTTCATTTTTTTGAATTTTGTATAAAAAGAAAACCGCTACTTGTAGCGGTTTTCCGTATAATATATAATTATTTATGATTTAGTATCAGATTCTCTTTTCCGATCATGTTTTATCGTAACAGGGAGTACATTCGGATTGATTCTATGGTTCTACAAAGATAGGACAATAAATCAAAAATACAATCTTATTTTCTTTATTATTCTCCCTTCAGAAGAAATCGTGCCTTTTTTACATCCCGGCTGTTTCCGCCAATCATTACATCGAAATCACCCGGTTCGCAGACAAACTGCAAATCGTAATTATAGAACTTCAACAATTCCGGCGTGATGCTGAAGCTTACTTTACGAGACTCTCCGGCCTTGAGGAAAATCTTCTCAAAACCTTTCAGTTCTTTCACCGGACGGGTGACGCTGCCCACCAGGTCGCGGATGTAAAGCTGAACCACCTCCGCTCCGTCACGGCTGCCGGTATTGGTGACGGTAACAGTCGCCGTCAGTTCGCCATCAGCACTCATCTCCGTGCTGCTCAGGTGAATATCACTGTAGGCAAAAGTCGTATAAGACAATCCGTAGCCGAACGGGTAGAGCGGCTCGTTGCTCACGTCGAGGTAATTGCTGCGGAACTTCTCAAACCAACGTCCCTCTTGCAACGGACGCCCGGTGTTTTTATGATTGTAGAACAATGGAATCTGGCCTACATTTTGCGGAAAAGTAGCGGTCAGCTTTCCACTGGGATTGACATCGCCGAAAAGCACATCGCTGATGGCATAAGCGGCTTCACTCCCTCCGAACCATACGTTGAGGATGGCAGGCACGTGTTCTTCTTCCCAGGTGAGCACCAGCGGGCGACCGGTAAAAAGCACAAGCACAACGGACTTTCCGGTTTTGAGTAATTCCTGCAACAGCGCTCTCTGTACATCCGGCATCTCCAGGTTGGTACGCGAACTGCTTTCTCCACTCATTTCGGACGACTCGCCCAGTGCGGCGACAATGACATCGGCCCCGGCAGCTACTTTCAGAGCTTCGTCCAGAAGTTCGCGATCCGTACGGTTATCCCGGTGCAGTTCACGTCCGAACATGGTGGCACGCTTCTCATAGTCGGCATCGCCAATCAGATTACTTCCCTTGGCGGTTACCACTTTTGCCCGGTCACCGACTACTTCCCTGAGTCCTTCGACCAACGAGGGAGCGTTATCCAGCACAGCAGCTACGCTCCAGGTGCCCGGCATGTTGGAACGGGTGTTCGCCAACGGACCGACTACGGCAATGGTTCCTTTCTTGCTGAGTGGCAACACACCTTCATTCTTCAGCAGCACAAAGCTCTCCGAAGCAGTCTTACGGGCAATGGCACGGTGTTCCTTGGTGAAGATCTGCTTCTTGGGACGATTCACGTCGCAATACTTATAAGGATCGTCAAACAGTCCCAGCTTATACTTCGCTTCCAGAATACGGCGGCAGGCGGCGTCGATGGCAGCTGCGGATACTTTGCCTTCCTCCACCGACTTCTTCAGAGTGCCGCTGAAGGCATCGCTCACCATGTCCATATCCACCCCGGCATTCAGGGCGAGGGCAGCAACAGTCTGCTGGTCACCCATGCCGTGGTCTATCATCTCGTTGATACCGGTATAGTCCGTTACCACAAACCCGTCGAAGCCCCACTGTTTGCGTAGCACATCGGTCATCAGCCACTTGCTTCCGGTGGCAGGCACACCGTCCACTTCGTTGAACGAAGCCATTACGCTGCCGACACCTGCCTCGACTGCGGCCTGATAGGGCAGCATGTATTCATTAAACATACGCTGGCGGCTCATATCCACCGTATTATAATCGCGCCCCGCCTCTGATGCTCCATAAAGGGCGAAATGCTTCACACAAGCCATTATCTCGTCATTCCGGCTCATATCCTTTCCCTGGTATCCGCGTATCATGGCACGGGCGATGGCTGCGCCGAGGAACGGGTCTTCACCGTTTCCCTCCGACACGCGCCCCCAACGGGGATCACGACTGACGTCCACCATCGGGCTGAATGTCCACGAGATACCGTCGGCACTGGCTTCAACGGCAGCTATACGGGCGGACTCTTCGATGGCTTTCATATCCCAGGTACACGACAGGCCGAGAGGAATAGGGAAAATGTTTTCGTATCCGTGGATTACGTCCATACCGAACAACAAGGGAATGCCGAGGCGGCTCTCCTCCACCGCCTGCCGCTGTACTTCACGGATGCGTTCCACTCCTTTCAGGTTGAACAGTCCTCCCACCTCTCCGTTACGGATTCGTTTGGCTACATCGCTGCTTTTCGCCTGTCCGGTAGTGATCTCTCCGGTCACGGGCAGGTTGA
>OGRO01001959.1_pt1 | contig 16929 bp, 14 predicted proteins | sample 1553451 | NCBI WGS metagenome assembly OGRO01 (sample SAMEA2580021, study PRJEB22360) | human gut metagenome
CTTTCCTCACGGAAGTAGTTAAGACCGCAGCTCTTTGGCTGTGCGCCTTCCTTTGTCTTGCGCATTGAGGTAAATACAAGGACTACCGCGGTAACGACAAACGGCAGCATTACATAAAATGCGTTCGGGATATGAAGCACATCCTTTGGTGCATAGAATTGCAAAACGCTGAACGCGCCGAAGATAAGCGAGCCGAGGATTGCCTTGAACGGACTCCAGCCCGCGAAGATAACCAATGCCACCGCAATCCAGCCGTGACCGTCAACGCAGCCGTTGTTCCACTGACCGCCGCCGCCGACAAGCGCAAGATACGCGCCGCCCAGACCGCAGATGCCGCCGCCGACAACCGTGCTTATGTACCTTACAAGGTCAACGTTTATGCCGGCCGCGTCTGCCGCCGCAGGGTTTTCGCCGACCGAGCGCAGATTAAGTCCCGTCCGCGTCCTTGAAAGAAACAGTCCGCAGAGTATCGCGGTTATTACGGCTATATATACCAAAATACTGTGCGAGAAAAGCGTCTCGCCGATAAACGGTATTTTTGAAAGCAGAGGAATAGGCATATCCGAAAGCCGTGAAAAAATCCCCTGAGGAAGAGCCGGCTTTATGCCGTTGGGAGCATTGCTTATCATCATCTGGCCGAAAAAGTTTGAAAAACCCTGTCCGAATATGGTGAGGGCAAGACCGACTACGTTTTGGTTTGCCTTCATTGTTATTGTCAGAAACGCGTAAATCAGCGCGCCCGCCGCACCTGCGAGTATTGCCGCAATCAGCGCAAGGAGGAGACTGTTTGTCGTATAACCCGTATAAAAGCCGCATATCGCGCCCATACACATCATACCTTCAACGCCGAGGTTAAGGCTTCCCGCCCTCTCGGTTATAATCTCGCCGGTTGTTCCGAAAAGCAGCGGAGTTCCCGCTTTTACCGCCGCAACGAGAAATGCAGTAATCATTTTCATTCTACTTTTCCTCCTTAACGTCCGCGCCGTGCTTTCCGCCCGCGAAGATTATTCTGTAGCGTACAAAGAAATCAAAGCCGAGAACAAAGAACAGTATTATTCCCTGCAAAATTTCCGATACCGCAGTTGCCAGTCCGAACTGGTCCTGTATAGCGCTGCAGCCTTTTTCCAGTATGGCAAAGAGCAGCGAAACAAGCACCGTAACAATCGGATTGAGCCGCGACAGCCATGCGATGATGATAGCGGTAAAGCCCACGCCGCCCGCAACGCCGCTGCTAAGCTGGTGCGAAACGCCCGCCGAGTGAACAACGCCCGCGATACCGCATATCGCGCCGCTTAGAAACATTGTACGCATTACGATTTTGCGCACGTTCATTCCCGCATAGCGCGCGGTGTTCTCGCTCTCGCCGACAACCGCTATTTCGTAGCCGTGCTTTGTGCGGCGCAGATACACGAACACAAATGCCACAAGCACAAGCGCGATTATCCAACCGATGTGAATCCCGAAAACCGTGTCAAGCCATGCGTTTTTGTCAAAGCTCTTTATCATCGGGAATCCCGCGTCCTTGTCCTTCCACGGCCCTTCGGCAAAAAACTTGATGAAGTAAAGCGCTATATAGTTGAGCATGAGTGTGAAAAGAGTTTCGTTTGTGCCGTATTTCGACTTGAAATACGCGGGGATAAGTCCCCAGAGTCCGCCGCCGATGAAGCCGGCAACGAGCATGAGCGTAATCAGAATCGGGTGCGGCAGATTCGGGAAGTAGATGGTAAAGAAGGTCGCAAAAATCGCGCCGACTATTACCTGACCCTCGCCGCCGATGTTCCAGAACTGCATTTTAAAGGCAATGAGTATTCCGAGCGTGGTTATAAGCAGAGGAACTGCCTTTTCGACCGTCTGACGGAAGTAGATGCTGTTGCTTATACTCTTTTTTACGATTCCCGCGTATATCTCAAGCGGAGGCTTACCTATAGCGAGCAGAAATATACCGCCCGCAACAAGCGCCGCAACAAGCGCGGCGGCATAAACCGCGGCAAGCCGCAGACCCGTCAGCTCTGTGCGCTTTGCAACCCTGAAAAGCGGCTCGGAGTGCCGCGTACTCTTATCAGTTTTCCGTGCCATTTTTCTTCACCTCCGCCGCGTCTGTCATCATCATTCCAAGCTGTTCCTTTTTAGCAGTCCTTGCGTCAACAATGCCTGTTACTCTGCCGTGGCAAAGCACCATGATTCTGTCGCAAAGCTCCAGCATTACGTCCAGGTCCTCGCCTACGAACAGTATTCCTACGCCGTTTTTCTTTTGCTCGTTCAGTGCGTCATAGACAACATAGGACGAGTTTATGTCAAGACCGCGCACCGCGTATGCGGTGATAAGTACGTTCGGCTGCGATTCGATTTCACGGCCGAGCAGGACTTTTTGTACGTTTCCGCCGGAAAGCCGCCTTACCGGTACGTCAATTCCCGGAGTAACGATTCCGAGCTTGTCAACAATCTTTTTTGCAAGCTGCCGTGAGCCTTTGCGCCGAACAAACGGACCCTTGCCCGACTTATAGGTTTTAAGCAGCATATTCTCCGCGATTCCCATTGACGCGGCAAGTCCCATACCAAGCCTGTCCTCAGGGATAAAGCTCATGCTTATGCCGAGTCGGATGATTTCCTCCGGGGTTTTGCCGACGATGTTCTCACGGTTATAGAGGATTGCGCCTTCCCTTACGGGAACAAGTCCCGCAACAGCCTCGCAAAGCTCCTTCTGACCGCTGCCCGCAACGCCCGCAACGCCGAGAATTTCGCCGCGGCGAAGGTCGAAGGTTACGTCCTTCAGCGCGTCAACGCCCTCGTCATTTGTAACCGTCAGCCGGTGGATTTCAAGCATGGGGTCGGTGCCGCCCGCGTCGGGGCGGTCAATGGAAAGCTCAATCGGTCTGCCGACCATAAGCTCGGTCAGCTTGTGCGCGTCACAGTCGCGTGTTTCGACCGTTTCAATACTCTCGCCTTTGCGGAGAATGGTTACGCGGTCGCTGATTTCCATTACCTCGTTCAGCTTGTGCGTGATAATGATAACCGCACAGCCGTTTTGCTTCATTTTGCGGAGTATGTCAAAGAGCTTTTTTGTCTCCTGAGGGGTCAAAACCGCGGTCGGCTCGTCAAGAATTAAAATGTCCGCGCCGCGATACAGCACCTTCAGTATCTCGACCGTCTGTTTTTCGCTTACCGACATATTATAGACCTTTTTGTCGGAGTCGATTTCCAGTCCGAATTTGGCGCTTATGTCCTTTATCTTGCGGGAACGGCTTTTTTTGAGGATGAAACCTTCTTTTTTGCTGCCGAGGATGATGTTGTCCACGGCGGAATGAACGTCCACCAGCTTAAAGTGCTGGTGTATCATGCCGATTCCGAGCTTGTTCGCATCCTCGGGCGAATTTATGGTTACGTGTTCGCCGTTTATATAGATTTCGCCCGCGTCCGGACGGTAGATACCGGCAAGAATATTCATGAGTGTTGTCTTGCCGGAGCCGTTTTCGCCGAGCAGCGCCAAAATCTCGCCCTGGCGAACGGACAAATCAATATTATTATTTGCAACAACGCTGCCGAAGCGCTTTGAAATTCCCTTCAGCTCGATAGCTGCATGATTTTTTTGGTTGTTCATGTTAATCTCCGTTCTGAATTAGTCTGTTTTTTAGACCGGGAATAGGAAAAAATGCTTCAGAACGGACAAACTGAACCCGAAGGCGTTCGTCACAGCTCGCGTTATTTCTTTTGGTTTTCGTCACAGCCGAAAACCAAATTGTCTTTACGCGGCTGCTCCTCTTTCGTCAAAAGCCGCGGCTTTTGACGAGAAAGGAGAAACAGGTCTTATAAGTGATACTGATTTATATAAATCAGTTGAACGAAAATAGACTTGTTTCGACGCCCGAGAGGTTCAGTTTGTTCGTAGCAAAAAGGCATAAATTCAAGAAAAATCGAGTATCATGAGATTTTTCTACCTATATTTTAAAAATATTATCGGTTTACGTTTAATGTTATTGAATTTTAATCACCTTTTTGCGGTCTGGACTTTTTTACATTCCCTTTGAGTAGTTATTTAACCTCTACGTTTCTATAGTACCACGTCATATTACCCGTGATATCCTCGTCAGAGATAACCTCGCCGTCCTTGCATACCTGGTTGCCCCGGTTGTCAAACAGCTCGCCTGCAAAAATCTTGTTTGAGCCGTCAACAATCTTTGCGCGTGCAGCGTCGATTGCTTCCTTTGTTCCTTCTGCGCAGTTCTCGGAAAGCGGTGAAATGTCAACAAGTCCGTCATCCATGCCGCCGAAGTAGTCCTCGTTTGTCCATTTTCCTTCCATAGCAGCCTTTGCAGCCTTGGTATAGTAAACGCCCCAGTGCCAGATAGGAGCCGTGAGGTGAGCCTTAGGCGCGTCCTTGGTCATATCCGAGTTGTAGCCGCAGCCCCAAACTCCCTTTGCCTCTGCAGCGAGCTGCGGAGCGGTTGTATCGCAGTGCTGACCGATAACGTCACAGTCCATTGCGAGGAGCGCTTCAGCCGCCTGCTTTTCGAGGTCGGGACTGAACCATGAGTTTGTAACCTTTACATAAACCTTTGCGTCGGGGTTTACGGATTCGATACCCATAGCGAAAGCGTTGATACCGCCGGTAACCTCCGAGTTGGTGTTATCCATAGCCGCAACGTAGCCGATTTTGTTTGTCTTTGTTTTAAGACCTGCCGCGATACCTGCGAGGTAACGTGCCTGATAGATACGGCCGAAGTAGTTGTTCATGTTCTTGCCGTTGTTTTTGTAGCCTGTGCCGTGTGAGAAGATAACGTCCGGGTACTTCTCTGCAAGTTCAGCCATTGTGTCCATGTATCCCCAGCTTGTACCGAAGATGATTTTGCAGCCGTCAGCGATACATTCCTCTATTGCGGTTTTTGTAGCCGCAGCGTCGGTGTCGCTTATGTTAATCTTGCGGATAATCTGGTCGTCCTTAAGGTTGAGGTTTTTCTGCATATCCTGGATACCGAGGTCATGAGCGTATGAGTAGCCCGCACCGTCGGCAGGGTCGCCGATGTGAATAACGCCTACCTTGAAATCGGATGTGTCTGTCTTGCCTTCTTCCTGACTGTCCTTTTTTCCGCAGCCTGCGAGTACGGCAGCTGTCATAACAAGCGCCAGTGCAAGTGCGATAACCTTTTTAAAGTTTTTCATCAAAACTTCCTCCTGTAAAAAATTTTTTTTATTTAAAGACCGCTGCGGCCTTTAATACGTTGGATATAATTAAGGAATAAATACGACGCGCGGCGTCCTGAGCACAAATCCGCGGTGTAATTCCGAAATGCCGTAAATCAGTCGCATAATTCCGAGATTCCGCAAACCCGCCGCGTAATTCCGAAATGCCGTAAATCAGTCACGAAATTCCGAGATGTCATAAATCAGTCGCGGAAGGTAATGCTCCCGCTTTCGTCCATACGGTCGATGATTGCAAGCGATTCGACCCTTACGCCCTTTGAACGGAGAAGGTCGCCGCCGCGCTGAAAGCCTTTTTCTATTACAATGCCCGCGCCGACAAGCGTCGCGCCCGCGCTGCGGACAAGCTCCGCAAGGCCTTCGAGCGCACAGCCGTTTGCAAGAAAGTCATCGATTAAAAGAACTCGGTCGCCTGAATTTAAAAAATCCTTAGACACCATGATGTCGTAGATACGACCGTGTGTAAAGGATTCAACCCTGCTGGTGTAGACGTCACCCGCAATATTTTTTGTTTTACTCTTTTTGGCAAATACGACCGGCACATTAAAATAGCGCGCAGCTATACACGCAATTCCGATGCCGGACGCCTCTATTGTAAGTATCTTGTTTATGCTCTCGCCCTCAAACCGTTTTTTGAACTCTTTTCCGATTTCCTCAAAGAGCGATATATCCATCTGATGATTAAGAAAGCTGTCCACCTTCAGGACATTCCCCTCTTTAACAATGCCGTCCTTCAATATTCTGTCCTTTAAAAGCTGCATAACACAAAATCTCCGTTCCGCCGCCCCAAACGGCATAAATAAAAGCGCTGCACCTGCCGTGCATCACGGAAAAAGTCTTAAAAAAGCCGTTTAAAACTTTTACTCCGTTTAATTTCATTATTATATCACAGGTATGCTTTTTTTGCAATATCCTTTTATAAATTTTGTTATTTTGGTTTATTTTGTCCAATTTTGACGCATATTACGGTACGGGAATATGTGAAAAAAGAAAGCGAACGCCGTAAACATCTGATTTATTGCGGAGCTTGAACCCCCGCCGCCGTTGTGATAAAATAACAAGAGAAATTTTTTTAAAAAAATATATCACCTTTTTGACCTCTCGGTTGTATTAAAAGTGAAAGGAGATGATAAAGATGCAAAACAGCGCCGTGACCGCCGCCGAGACAGAGTACGTTGCGGAAAAATACTTTGATATGCTGTTCCGCCTTTGTCTTGGAATTCTTGCAAGCACGGCAGACGCGGAGGATGCGGTTTCGGAAACGTATGTCCGATACATAACCCGCGCCCCGTCCTTTGAGAGCGAGGAACACCGCCGCGCATGGCTTATCCGCGTTGCGGTGAACGTATGCAAGAACATGACGCGGTTCAGGGCAAGACACCGCCATGCCGATATAGATGAGGCAGCTGGTCAGGCGGCGGAGGAGCGTGATACGGGAATACTCGAGAGCCTGTTTGCGCTGCCGCCTAAGTATCGGACGGTGCTTTACCTTCATTATATAGAAGGGTACAAGACGGACGAAATGGCGGACATACTCAACGCTTCGGTTTCGGCGGTCAAAAAAAGGCTGCAATACGCAAGGGAAAGATTAAAGAAGGAATACATGAAGGGAGAAAAAATGTTATGAATCGCATAAACGGGGACGATTTTAAAAGAGCCGTAAGCAATATGCGCATACCCGATGGGGCGCGAGAGCGCGCGGTTCAGAGAGCAATAGCGGTAAATCAAAATAAATTCAAAAAGGAGAACGGATATATGTCAAAAAGAAAGTTGATAATAGCGGCGGCAGCTGCATTGACGGTAATTTGCGCGGCGGCGTACGCTGCGGGAGGAAGGGCGGTTTCGTGGTTCAGCTCGTCAAGCTCGAAACCGGACTACAGAACGCTGCCTACGGCGGAGCGGTGCGAAAAGGACGTGGGTTTTGTTCCGATACTTGTAAACAGCTTTGAAAACGGCTACACCTTCCGTGACGGAAGTATTGTCGACAATAATTTGAAGGACGAGGACGGCAGCTCGGTCGAAAAATTCAAGTCGTTTGACTTCCGCTACGAAAAGGACGGAGATGTTGTATATTTTAATCAGGAAAAATACGATTCGGATTTGTCGGAGGACGCCGACACGCTTAATATAGGCATAGGTGACGACGGTGTTAAATTTGAGTGGCACAGCTACAAAAACAAAGTTGTTCCCGCCGACTACAAGCTGACCGAGGAGGACAAGCGCGCGCAGGAAAGCGGCGAGCTTGTGTTCAGCTACGGCAGCGATAAGGTTGAGACAACGACCGTAAATACGGTTTCGTGGGAGGAGGACGGCATACATTATTCGCTTATGCAGATGGGGGGAAGGCTGTCGGAGGACGAGCTGCGCGGCATGGCGGACGAGGTTGCCGACAAAAAATAGGATAGGGCTGCAATATCATAAAGGCACATGATAAATTGGGGCAAATACCGAAGCAAAAAGGTGTTTGCTCTTTTTTTTGATGTACGCTTGACAAAAACAAAAGTCGGTGCTATGGTTAATATAAGAATACATAGTTGGGAAGATGAGAGTATGTGGATTGTATATGCGGTTTTATCATCGGTTTTTGCCGCGCTGACATCCATTCTTGCAAAGGTGGGTATTGACGGAGTGAACTCCAATCTGGCAACGGGAATACGCACAGGGGTTGTGCTTGTTATGGCGTGGGTTATGGTGCTTATAACCGGCACGCAGTCGGGAATTGGCGATATAGGAAGGCGGAGCTGGCTGTTTCTTATCCTGTCGGGACTTGCGACGGGCGCGTCGTGGCTGTGCTATTATAAGGCGCTGCAAATGGGCGATGTTTCGCGCGTTGCGCCGATTGACAAAATGAGTATTGTGCTTACGCTTATTATGGCGTTTTTGTTCTTGCACGAGAAATTTACGGTAAAGACCGCTGTGGGCGCGGCTCTGATTACGGCGGGAACGCTGTTTACGGTTCTTTAATATATTTCGGCAAATCGCAAAAAGCATAGGCGACGGAGTAATCCGCCGCCTTAATTATGTTCTAATTATTTTCCCGCGGACGTCAAGCCAAATCCGCGTCTATCTAAAGCAGGTTAATGATAAGCAGTCCCGCGAATGCGGTTATAAGTCCGATTACGCATTTTGCGGTCAGCTTTTCCTTGAAGAAAAGCGCAGCCATAACGCCATGTGCGGTCGTCTTTTCCGAAAAGAAAGCCCCAGCCATAACGCTGCTGAGCATAAGTCCGCAGCCTTGGTTAAGCGGGTAGAGCTGTGCGGAGGTGAGGTAGGTTGCCGCCTTGGTCTTGAAGAACGAGTTCATAAACAGGCAGACGGACATAACCAGAACGTACCAAAAAATCTCCTTTAAAATACGTCCGCCGCGCCCCGGCGCTTTGTTTCCGTGACCCGCCCCGGCGTAGCATACCGCAAGCGTCAGAGCGGAAAAGATGTATGTGTAAAAATTGAACACCGCCGCGTTTCCGCCGTCGATTATGTGTGTAAACAGCTTTTGCGAAAAGTCGGTAAGTCCGTTTGCGATTCCGCAAATCAGAAGTATTATAAAGGACATAACCGACATTTTTTCCTTGATAGAGTTGTTATACGAACACATAATTATTACCGCGACAAGCAGTACGCCCATGCCCGCCCACTGATTGAGCCGTATAGGCTCGCGGAACACGGCAAAGCTGAGCAAAAGCGTGACAAGCACGCCGAGCATAAGGAACACATCAAGCATCATGTACGCGCCCTTTTTCACCGCAAGCAGCCAGCTTACGACAAAAACGGAGGTCATAACCCCCGAAAGCGCGGTAATTAGCAGCGTTTTTGCGTTAACCGCAAGAAGGCGGAGATTCCCCTGCAATGCAAGCAGAGAAAAGCCGATCAGTATACAAAAAATCATTCTGACAGTATTGACAAGCATTGCGTCGCGGTACTCGCTGACGCTGCCGCTTGTCTTTTTTCCGCAGTAGCCCTTTATCGCGCCGCTTAAAAGCGCAATTGCCACAAATATATATCCCATTATGTATCCTCCCCGCGCAGCTTAGGCACACGGAGGTTAAAACCGATATGCCCCGTGATTGAAAATCATCAGCTTTTTGAGCCGTTGTTCTCTAAGGCTGCCCTTTTCTTTTTCAAAGCTACAGCCGACAAGAGCGGTTTTCGGCTCTGTCGGCTGTATAGCGGCAAACGCCGCGTATCCCATTCGGAGTCTTTATGCCTTATCCGGCTGTGAAATTCATTCTCTTACTGAAATATAATATCACATTTTTGCGTTTTTTACAAGCGTATATGCGCGAAAAATGAAAATTTTTTTCACAAAAAGTACAAATTTGTCAGCGGAAATTTGTTCAAAATGACGCTTTTCTCCCATATTCGCTGTTCCACTTGCGGAATTTGTTCCTGTTGATACCGTCAAGCTGACCGCGGGTTATGCGATAGCTCCAGTTTCCGCCGCTCCTTCCGGGGACGTTCAGGCGGGTATCGCTGCCGTAAAGAAGGAGGTCCTGTACGGGCAGAATAAGAAGTCCCGCGTGGCTCGCGAACATTGTGCGCAGTATGGAATCATAGCAGCTGTTCCAATCGTCACCCTCAAAGCCGCAGTAGGACAGCAGCCGTTTTCTTGTGTCCGCGTCAAGCTCCCATACATAGCCGAGCAGCGTGTTGTTGTCGTGCGTTCCCGTGTAGGCGATACAGTTGTTTTTGTAGTTGTGAGGGAGGTGCGGCGAGTCGGAATCGCCCTGAAAGCCGAACTGCAAAACACGCATACCGGGAAAACCGCTTTTTTCGACAAGCTCGTGTACCGCGTCTGTTATGTCGCCCAAATCCTCTGCTATAAGCAGCCTGTCGCCGGAAACGCTCTTGATTGCATCAATCAGAGCCAAACCCGGTCCCTTGCACCAAACGCCGTCTTTGGCGGTTTCCGCATCGGCGGGGATACTGTAGTATGACTCGATACCGCGGAAGTGGTCGATTCGCACGCCGTCAAAAAGCTCGGTCATGAACGAAATACGCTCCTTCCACCACGAAAAGCCGTCGCTTTGCATTGCTTCCCAGTCGTAAAGCGGGTTGCCCCACAGCTGACCGTCCTTGGCAAAGTAGTCGGGTGGAACGCCCGCAACGGCGGTCGGAAGGCTGCGCGCGTCAAGCAAAAATTGGATAGGATTCGACCAAACGTCCGCGCTGTCCCACGATACATATATCGGAATGTCACCGATTATTTTTACGCCGCGTTCATGCGCATATTCGCGGATTTCCTTCCACTGCTCAAAAAAGATATATTGGGTAAATTCCCACAGCCGCTGCTCGGATTCGTCAGGCTCGGCGACCGTCCACTCGTTCCACGTCAGCTCTCCGTTCGCCTTGCGCAGCGCCATAAAACGGCAAAAGTTTTCCGTCTGCTTGTGTCCGTCAAGAAATCCGCGGATTTTGCCACTGTCCGAAAAACGCTCCGCCGCGCGGGCGAGCAGCGGCATACGCTCGGCAAAAAGACGCTCGAACTCACAGGAATACGGCGTGCACTGGCGCGCGCCTTCAAGCTCCGCCGAGGTGAGAAGTCCCATTTCGTGAAGTCGGTCAAGGTCGATAAAATACGGATTCAGACTGAATGCGCTGTAGGACTTGTACGGCGAGCTAAAGTCATCGGGAAGGCAGAACGGCAAAACCTGCCATACTCCAAAGCCGCAGTCGGAAATAAAATCTATCCACTCCTTTGCCGCCTTGCCGAGCGAGCCTTCGGAATACTCGCCCCAAAGCGAGGATATGTGCATTAAAACTCCGCTTGCGCGTTTCATATAAAATTGCTCCCTTCAAAGCCGTACCGCAAAAAAGCGGCATACGGTTTAAAAATACTTTCCTATATTATACTACCGGTTTTTTGTTTTTGCAACGGTAAAAAAATAAACACCGCCGCCCAACGCCAAAGCGGCGGGGCAGCGGTGAAGGATTCGGACGCATGGGTGTTGAACACAGTCTGCCGCGTTGTCCTTGCGGGGCGTACTACCTGTTTACCACACCGTAAAGCCGCGATGAGAGCATAACCGCAAGGGTAATTTTTATAAGGTCGGGAACGATAAACGGCGCAACGCAGGTCAGTGTTGCCGCGGCAAATGTCGATGGGGTTATGCTGCCGGTCGATATGTAGACATACTGCAGCGTGCCGAATATGTAGCAGACAATCAGTCCGAGTGCCATAGCAACGAACGAAACCCAAAAGCCGTGACCGAAACGGTCGGTTATCAGTCCCGTTATCAGTGCGCAAAGCACAAATCCCGTTATATATCCGCCTGTTGTGCCGAGTATAACGCCGACTCCGCCGCGAAAGCCGGAGAAAACCGGAAGTCCGACCGCGCCGAGCAGGATATAAAGAAGAACGGCAGCCGGGCCGCGCTTTGTACCGAGGATTGCCGCCGCACAGAACACCGCAAAGGTTTGCAGTGTGAACGGAATCACGAACGGTACGGAAATCCACGAGCATACGGCAATTACCGCGCCGAACAGTGAAACGTAAAGTAAATCGCGTAGTTTGAAAACACTTTTTGTCATTTGAAAACCTCCTGAAGCTGAAAATTTTTAAATTTGTTCTCTTATTTAATATAATTGAAGAAAAATTCCTTTTTCGACCGAAAAAAGTATACCACAAAAAGGCGGCTCTTGTAAATAGGTTGACCACAATTTATGTACATTTTTACAAAAAAATCCTTAATTCGACACAATATCTTGTGTTGCGACCTCGTAAGACGGGTAGTTTTGTTAAAATTTGATTACAAAAAAGTTAAAATTTTCTCAAATTTTTTTCAAAAAACTATTGCAAAAAGAAAAAAAGTGGTGTAAAATAAAATAAAAGTGGGGAGAAGTGGAATGCTTTGCCCACAAAGTGGTATAAAAAGCTCGGCGAGGAGATGAAAAGAAGTGCTTATAGGCGAGTATTATCACAACCTTGACGCAAAAGGAAGAGTAAGTATCCCATCAAAGTTCAGAGATGACCTGGGTGGGACATTTGTGCTGTCCAAGGGTCTTGAGAGCTGCCTCAGAGCATATTCGGTTGCCGAGTGGGAAGGATTTCAGAACGAGCTGCTTGCGCTTAAGGGTGAGGAAGGGCGAATGATTCAGCGTTTCTTCTTCGGCGGTGCGACAGAGTGCGAGATTGACGCGCAGGGCAGAGTGGTGATACCGCCCAAATTTAGGGAATACGCACAGCTAAGCAAGGAAATTGTGATTGTGGGAATGACAGGCTGCGCGGAAATCTGGGCAAAGGAGAATTGGGACGCGTATACAGAGAAATCCGATTTCGAGGCGGATAAGCTTCGCGAAATTGCGGAGAAACTGGGAATATGAGTATAGAATTTAAACATATATCCGTATTGCTTGACGAAAGCATAAAACTGCTTGACGTGAAGCCAAACGGCATATACGTTGACGGAACACTGGGCGGCGGCGGACATTCCGAGCTGATTTGCTCCAAGCTGGGCGACGGCGGACGGCTTATCGGTATTGATCGCGATGAGACCGCGCTTCGCGCGGCGGGCGAACGGCTTGCAAGATTCGGCGATTCGGTCAGCATTGTACACAGCAACTATGCGGATATAAAAAATGTACTTAAACAACTGAATATAGAAGGTATTGACGGAGCGGTACTTGACCTCGGCGTTTCATCGCCGCAGCTTGACGATGCGGAGCGCGGATTCAGCTATAACGCGGAGGCGCGCCTGGATATGCGCATGGACCGCGGTCAGGCGCTGAGTGCGTACGAGGTTGTGAACGATTATTCGGAGGAGGAATTGAGCCGGATAATATTCGAGTACGGCGAGGAACGGCACGCGCGGCGGATTGCGCGGCAGATTGCAAAGGTGCGAAAGCGGAGGAAAATTGAAACGACAACCGAGCTTTCGGAGCTTATAAAAAGCGTGATTCCCGCAAAGGAGAGGTTTGCGGACAAGCATCCGGCAAAGAGGACGTTTCAGGCGATAAGGATAGAGGTAAACAACGAGCTTGGACTTCTTGAAGGCGCCGTCCGCGATTTTACGGATGTTTTGAAGCCGGGCGGAGTGCTTGCGGTTATAACATTTCACTCACTGGAGGACAGAATCGTCAAGCGGACGTTTTCCGACCTTGCCTCGGGTTGCATTTGTCCGAAGGAGTTTCCGATTTGCGTGTGCGGCAGAAAGCCGCAGGTGAAAATACTGACGAAAAAACCGATAACATCGGGTGATGAGGAGCTTGAAAGAAACATGAGAGCGCACAGCGCAAAGCTGCGCGCCGTTAAGAAACTGTAAAATTTATCGCTGCCGCCTGTGCGGCGCGGTTTTGAAAAGTGTTGTTGCGCGGCGGGGCGCAGCTCTGTCCGCAAAGTGAGAAATAAGGTAAAACGCGGGTTTTCCCGCAGTTGTGAAGAAAGGCTGCAAGGCGGAAGTCAACCGTTTTTGCAAAGTGAAGAAAGGCTGTGTAAAGGAGCAAGGCTCCTGATTTAAGGAAGGCTGTATGACGGAGCGGCGCTCCGAATCGAAGGGGGAAAAGTACGGTGTCTGATATGTATGGGTACAATACAAGCAGCGCTTACAGAACTGACTTTAATTATATTGACGAAAAACGCGAAAAAGAGAAAAAAGAATTTAATATGAAGAAACGCGAGGAGCGGATTCGTGCGGCAAAGCGTCAGCAGCTGGCGCTGCAGCGCGCGGCGAACACGATTCGCGTTCTTGTTGTGTTTGCGGTTGCGTTTGTGATTATAAACCGCTACGTTGCGATAAACGAGGCAAATTCAAGGATTAACGAGCTGAAAAAGACATATAACGAACAGCTTGCGACAAATCAGAATTTGCAGGCAAAGATAGACAAGAGCATAGATTTGAAAAAGCTGCAAACCGTTGCAAGCGAGAAATTCGGCATGGTAAGACCGGAGCAGTATCAGATATTCTATGTTGATATGGGTATGGACGATTATTCGGAAAATGTTGCGGAGAATGCGGCGGAAAACGCCAAAGAAAAGGTCGCAGTAAACGGAGTGCCGGGAACGATTATAGGCGCAATGAAAATATTCAAATAGAAATATTACAGCGGCTTTTTAAACGGCAGCCTTTAAGGGACGGCAAACGCAGCGCCCGAGGTCATTCAAAAAAACGGCAATAATCGGACGGAATCGGCATATTTGGGAGATATGCCTAAATATAATAGATAGAAGAACAAAAACGTATGTGCCGCGGCAAGACTTTGCGGATTGACCGCGGCGCATTTGTATCAGTCTGACGAAATCCGAACGTAATACGTATTGGATTTCCGCGGGCTGACAGCAATGAAATATCACCGAGGTCAGACAGAACGATTGTGCGGAGGTTTTGATTGTGCAAAAAGAACAGACAACACTAAAACAGAAAAAGAGGATTGCCATTGTACTTGGCGCGGTAGTTCTTTGTTTCTGTCTTTTAATTTTAAGGACGGCATGGCTGCAGCTTGTGGACGGCGAAAAGCTGTCAAGCGCGGCGCGCGAGCAGCAGACGAGCGACAACATGATTACGCCGGAGCGCGGTCTTATATACGACCGCAACATGAAGGTGCTTGCGAATAACCTCAGTGTTGAAACGATAAGCATTTCTCCAAAGAATGTCCGCGCGAACAAAAAGCAGAAGCCTGACGAGATAGCGGAAAAGCTGGCGTCGATTCTGTCGCTTGACAAAAAGGACGTTCTTGAACGGATAAACGCGAAGTCAAACTTTGAATATATAAAAAAGAAGGTTGAAAAGGACGCGGCGGATAAAGTCCGCGAATACATAAACGAATACAAATTGGACGGCATAAAATTTTCTGAGGACACAAAACGCTACTATCCCTACAGCAATTTTGCGTCACAGGTAATCGGCTTTGTCGGCGGCGACAATCAAGGTCTTGAGGGTATCGAGGCTGTGTATGACGAGGACCTTAAAGGAACTCCGGGACGAATAGTTTCGGCTAACAAGGCGGCGGGACTGGAGCTGCCCGACAACTACGAAAGCTACTACGAAGCACAGGAGGGCAAGAGCGTTGTCCTTACCATAGACGAAACGATTCAGCACTTTGCGGAAAAGCACCTTGAAACGGCGCGCGTCGAGAACAAGCTGGAGGAGGGCGCGGCGTGCATAGTCATGGACGTAAAAACGGGCGAAATCCTTGCAATGGCGACAAAACCCGACTATGACCTCAATCAGCCGTTTGCGGTCACCGAGGCGGTCAAGGAGCGGTATCCCGATATAGAAAGCGAGCTTGCGAAGCTGAACGGTGCAAAATATAACCAAAAGATAACCGAGGCAACGCAGTTTTTAAAAAGGAACAAGGCGGTTGTCGATTCCTATGAGCCGGGTTCAACCTTCAAAATCGCGGTTGCGTCAATGGCTTTGGAGGAAAACGTGGTCGGACTGAACGACCATTTCTACTGCTCAGGCTCAATCAAGGTTGCCGACAGACAGATAAGCTGCGCAAACCGCAACGGTCACGGCTCGGAGACGTTTGTGCAGGGCGTTCAGAACTCCTGTAACCCTGTATTCATTCAAGTGGGAGCAAGAGTTGGCAAGGAGCGGTTTTATAAGTACCTTAAAGGCTTCGGATTCCTTGACAAGACGGGGATTGAGCTGCCCGGTGAAACAACGGGTATATTCCACGATTACAGTAATTTTAAGGAAATCGACCTTGCCACATCGTCATTCGGACAGAGCTTTAACGTGACTCCGCTGCAGATGGTGGCGATGACGGCGGCTGTGGCAAACGGCGGAAAGCTGATGAAACCGCACCTTGTAAAGCAGCTTGTGGACAGTGAGCAAAATGTGGTTGAGGAATACAAGCCACAGCTCGTCAGACAGATAATATCAAAGGAAACAAGCAAGACAATGTGTCAGATTCTTGAATCGGTCGTATCGGTCGGCGGCGGTAAGAACGCGTACCTCGCGGGTTATCGCATAGCCGGAAAAACCGGTACGTCGGAGAAACAGCCGCGCGGCACGGGCAAATATGTAGCGTCGTTCATGGGTTTTGCCCCGGCGGACGACCCGCAGATTGTGTGCCTTGTAATACTTGACCAACCGCCTGTCGGCGCAACGTATTACGGCGGTTTGATTGCGGCTCCGGTTGTCAAGAATATATTGGAAGAAAGCCTTCGTTATCTGGGCGTAGAGCCGAAATACACGGCGGAGGAAATGGCAATGGTAGAGGTAACCGTCCCCGACGTTACGGGCAAGACCCGCGCCGAGGCGGAACAGCTGCTTAAAGAAACCGAGCTTAATATAAGCCTGCACGGCGAGGGCGACGTTGTACTTGACCAGGTGCCGAAGGCATACTCAAAGCTGGCGCGGGGTTCAAAGGTGGTTGCGTATACCGAGGGCGAAACAAGCACAAAGAGCGTAACCATACCGAGCGTGGTCGGCTGCACCGCGTCGGAGGCAAACCGCGGCATCGTCAATGCGGGACTGAATGTGAGAATAAAGGGTCTGTCGCACGCAAGCGGCGCGGCAATCTGCTCGTCACAGTCGCCCGCGGCGGGAACGGCGGTCGAGCCGGGAACGGTTGTAACACTTGACTTTGAGTATGCGGAGGTCCGCGACTGATAAATTCCGTAAAACGCGTTTGGACGGCTGACGGCGGAACGCATACGGACAAAACGGCTGCTGTTGGCGGGGTGCATACGGACAAAACAGCGTAAGTTTTTTGCGGCGTGTACCAAAGACAAATAATGCGGGAGCTTTTCCGCGGCATATATACGGATAAACGGAGCGGCGGGGTTTTTCC
>OGRO01001962.1_pt1 | contig 16902 bp, 11 predicted proteins | sample 1553451 | NCBI WGS metagenome assembly OGRO01 (sample SAMEA2580021, study PRJEB22360) | human gut metagenome
GCAACACCGTGCCCGCCGCAGCCGTCGGGGCGGCGCGCCGACATTCCCACGAGGAACTTGTAGCCGTCGAAGGGATGATCGAAGCGAACATCGCGGGCGATGCCGCTGCCGCGAACGCAGGGGCCCACGGGGCTGAAGTCGCGGGCCACCGCCGGGTCGAGCCTGCCGATGCCGGCCGTGCGCGACTCGAAGTTGGCCGTGGACACGAGCATGTCCACCAGCGCCTCCACCTCGTGCCGCAGTTCCCGCACGTACTTGATCGTGGCGAGCTTCTGCTCGTCCAAGATGTCGCGCCGCACGCCGCCGATCAGGTTCAAGCCGTAGGTCTTGCGGGCGCCGGTGAGCAGCACGGCCAAGTCCATGGTCTTCTCGCGAACCCGGAAGAAGTGCTGGAAGCCCGTATCGAACCCGCAGTAATGGCACACCAGCCCCAGGTTCAGCAAATGAGAGTGCAAACGCTCGACCTCGAGCAAGATGGAGCGGATGTACTGGGCGCGCACGGGCACCTCGATGCCCTGGGCGTGCTCCACCGCCTCGGCATAGGCCACCGAATGGGCGTTGCCGCAGATGCCGCAGATGCGATCCGCCAGAAACGTCACGGCGTCGTAGTTCAGGCGGCTCTCGGCCACTTTCTCCATGCCGCGGTGCACGTAGAACAGCCGGTAGTCCGCATCAATGATGTCCTCCCCTTCCACGAACAGGCGGAAGTGCCCCGGCTCGTCGGAGGTGATGTGCAGAGGGCCCATGGGCACCTCGGTCGTCTCCTCGGCATGGCCCTCGTAGAGAAACGAGTAGTTCTCCACGTCGGTCACGGGGGCAGGGCGCTTGCGGTAGTCCATGGAGTCCTTGCGCAGCGGATACAGATCGTTCGGCCAGTCGTCCGGCAGCACGAGTCGGCGCTCGTCGGGAAGGCCGATGGCACGCAGGCCGAACATGTCGAAGGCCTCGCGCTCGCTCCACACGCAAGCGGGAACCCGCGGGGTCACCGACGGGTATTCCATGGAATGCGGATCCACCTCGGCGCGCACCACCACGAACCCCGGATCGCTCTCCTCCATGGAGAGCAGGTAGTACAGGGCATAGCAGCCATGCAGCGGACGCTCGTCGTTGGCCACCATGTTGGGCAGCCAGCCGCCGCGGCCGTAGTACAGAAACTCCACCACATCGGGCAGCATATCGGTGGGCACCGTAATGGTCACCTGATCGGCGGCCTGCCACGTCGCATCGAGCACCGCGCCGGGAAAGGTGTCCCTCACGGCCTGAACATGGGTCTCGCCCACGCGCAAAGGCGACTGCTTCTTCGTCGTCATTACTCGAACACCTCCTCGGGGGTATCACCGAAAGCCAAAGTCGCCAGGGCATCTTCGAACAAGCTGCCGGAAGAGAGGCCCTCCTCCTCGTAGGACATAACAATGGCGCTGGCTTGCTCAATGGAGCCGGCCAAGGGCCCCGGCAGCGCCACGCCGAGCAGCACCACCAAAGCGAGGAGCACCACCTCGGGCGCAAGCGCCAAAGCGGGCACGTCGCCGCGCTTCACGCCCTCGGGCGCGCGCCCCAGTGCCGATCCGGTGATCATGCGCACGAGCGCCATAATCACCACCACAAGTGCCACGAGCACAAGCACCACGGCCCACCAGACCTCTGCGGCCACGCCGGCAAGGATCATGAACATCTCGCTGACGAACATGGCAAAGGGAGGAAAACCTGCCAAGGCCAGGCAGCCGGCCGCGAACAGCACGCCCGTCACCGGCGCCACCGAGATGATGCCCGAGATCTTCGCGAGGTCGCGCGTGTGGTACTTCATCATCACATTGCCGGACAGGCAGAACATGAGGGCCTTGGTGAGGCCGTGGGCCACGCAGTGCACGAGCCCGGCGATGATGCCGAGGGGACCGCCGATGCCGAAGCACACGGCGATGAGCCCCACGTTCTCGCACGAGCTGTAGGCCAGCTTGCGCTTGAGGTCGTTCTGCTTGTACACCTCGAAGGCCGCATAGCACACCGACAGCACGCCCAGGATCATCATGACCGTTTGAGGGAACGTCGCGCCCACATTGGCCGCCGTCAGGATGTAGAAGCGCAGCACGATGAGAATGGCGCATTTCAAAAGCACGCCGGAGAGAAGAGCCGACACGGGGCTGGGTGCCTCGGAGTGGGCATCGGGCAGCCACGTGTGCATGGGGAACAGGCCCGCCTTGGTTCCGAAGCCGATGGCCGCGAACACGAATGCGATCATCATGAGGGACCGGTCCATGAACGGAGCGTTAGGCAGGATGGCCGTCCAGAACACCGCCTGGTGCGGATCGGCCATGATGTCGGCGGCGTTCGCATAGACGAGCAGCGTCCCGAACAGGCCGAAAGCCACGCCGGCCGTGCAGACGATGACGTACTTCCAAGCCGCCTCCAGAGCGAGCTTCGTGCGGTACACACCGACGAGGAACACGGTGGAGAGTGTCGTGGCCTCAACTGACACCCACATCATGATGATGTTGTTGGAGGTGACGGCGAGGATCATCGAGAACACGAACAGGCTGAAGAAGGCATAGTACTGCTTCACCTGGGAGGGCCCGAGTTTGCCCTCGGCCACATCGTGGGCCACATAGGGCAGCGAGTACACGCCCGTGCAGGGCGCGATGACGGCGATGAGCCCCAAGAACAGAGCGCTGAGGCCGTCGAGATGGAACCACTCCCCCAAAGCGAAGATGCCGTCGCCCGCAAAGGCGGCCACCACAAGCGTTAGACCCGCTACCGCAACGCCCCGCCAGGGAGAGCACGTGAAGAGCCTCGTAGGCGCCGCGGGGAGTCGATTTCGCCGGCAGCACGGCAATGAGCAGCGCCGCCGCCAAAGGACAGCCCAAAAGCACCAAAAGTAACAATGAGTAATCCATGGCTTATCCCTTCAGCTCGCAGAGGTCGTCGGCGTCAAGGGTGTGCGCATAGCGCGCCATGCGCCACACGAGCACCGCCAAGATAATCACCGCGAAGATGGCGTCGGTGGCGACACCGATCTCCACCAACTCCGGCGCCTGAGGCGCCAGAAGCGCGAGTGTCACATGGGAGCCGTTCTCCATCAGGCAGTATCCGAAAATCTGCTTGAAGATAGAGCGCTGGATAACGATGCAGGTGAGCCCGATGAAGAAGTGCGCGAGCGACACGGCCAGCGTGGGCTTGACTGCCGCCGCCGTGGGCAAATCGATGCCGGAGACGGCCACGAAGCAGACGAACACCTCTACGGCCACCAGCGCCACCGACTTCATGGGGTTCAGCTTCGGCGGCAGATCCGCCTCGGCATCATCGCCGATCTTCTTCAGCGTGAACAGCAGGATGGCGGGCACAAGCACCACCTTCGTGGCAAAGGCCGTGGCCGACCAGGTGAACAGCTCTGCCGAGCCTGTGACGGCGCCGAGCGAAGCGAGCACGCCAACGAGCACCAAGGACTGCAGCGAGTACAAGAAGGCCGCCGCCCGTCCGGTGCGGGCGAGCACCACCATCATCGAGGTGATGATGAGGCAGGCGCCAAGCACATTGACCAATGGGTAACCGAACATATTCACCACCTAAATTCCAATGACGAGGAACACGAGGGACAGCGAGGCGATCCCCACGACGAACCAGGTGTAACGGCCGAGATACTTGTAGCGCACGCGCATGACCGCGTTCTCGATCACCGAGGCGATAAGGAACACCACGAGCACCTTGCATGCGTAGGCAACCAGGCCGCCGAGCAGATCGAGAGGGGACGCCGTGGCCGCCGCGCCGAAGGGCAGAAAGATCGCCACGAACAAGCTCGCCACCACGAGCTGTTTGAGCGAAACGCCCAGCTTCATCATGGCCAGCGACGGGCCCGAGTAGGCGGCCAGAGGTCCTTCCTGAATCTCCTGCTCCGCCTCGGCCAGATCGAACGGGAGCTTCCCCATCTCGATGTAGCAGGCCATGGCGCAGGCCACGCCGGCCACGACGACGGCCACCAAGGGGCATGCCGTCAGATTGGCTACCGATGAGGCCATAAGCCCCACGTTGGTCGAGCCCGCGGCCACGGCCATGACGAAGAGCACCAGGATGAGCGAGGGCTCAACCAGCACGCCCACGAGCAGCTCGCGCACACCGCCGATGGCCGTGTAGGAACCGGCCGAGTCGATGGAGGCCAGGGCGAACATGAAGCGCGGAAGGGCCATAAGATACAGAATGGTGATGATGTCGCCGAGAATAGGCACCGGGCACGCCTGGGTCATAAGCGGAAGACCCGCGGCGAGCAGGATAAACGAGCCCAAGAATATCGGTGGCGTAAGGCGGGAGACAATGCTGCTTCCGCCCTCCTTCACCTCGCAGCGACGCCACAGCTTCGCCAGGTCGTAATAGTCCTGCAGCACGCTCGTGCCCGTACGGGAGTGCATCTTCGCGCGAATCTTGCGGGTGATGCCGGAAAGAAGCGGGGCGATGGCGACCAGAAGGATGGCCTGAAGTATCGCGATAATGATAGTCATGGCATCCCCCTAACGTACCAGGATGATGAGCGCGAGGAAGAACACCAGCGCGCCGACGATGTAAACGATGTAGGTGCGGAAATCCCCGCTCTCCATGCGGCCGAACCAAGCGCCCACATCGCTCACGACGGAGAGCACCGAATTGGAAAGCGCCGGAGCATGCCGCTCAGCCGGAGCAATGCCGACCGTCCGGTCGCGATCGTAGCGCGAGGCCGCACCACCGGTCGCCACGGGGGTGGCGGGAGCCTCTTCGGCATCGGACTCAAGCGCGCGGGCGATCAAGCGGGCAACCGCCTGGCCGGCGCGGTTCACGCCGTAGCGAAGAGCGTAAAGCGGGCCCATGAAGGTCTTGACGTTCGCGCCCACCGTAGAGGCGAGCGTCTCCATGGACAGATCCGCCTCATAGCCGCATGCCCAGGTGCTCGGGTCGCTCTTCATGCCAGCCTTCCGATTGGCGGCATTGCGCAACAAGGCGCACAGGGCGATGACGACGGCCATAAGAGCGGCCATGATGAGCGGCGAGACCACCGAGACCGTGTCCAAGGACACCAGTGTCGCGCCCTCGACCACCGGCAGAGACGGTGCCGCGAGCATCGAGCTCGCGATGGAGCTGACAACAGGCGCCACCCAGGCCGCGCCGAGTCCCAGGGAAATGCAGGCCACCGTGAGGATGACCATGGCGATGGTCATGGGAGCCGGCACCTCGTGGGCATGCTCGGCCGCCTCCGAACGGGGACGGGCGAGGAACGTCACGCCGAAGGCCTTCACGAAGCAGGTGACCGCCAGAGCGCCGGTGACGGCGAGGGCCACCACGGCAAAGGCGAAGACGATACGCATGAAGATGCCACCGTCCATGGCCGCCCCAATGAGTCCCTGGTAGGTGAACCACTCGGACACGAAGCCGTTGAGCGGCGGGATGGCCGAAATAGCGAGGGAGCCGATGAGGAAGCACACCGCCGTGACGGGCATCGCCTTCGCCAGACCGCCGAGCACCTCCATGTTGCGAGTGCCCGTGGCGTGCAGCACGCTACCGGCACCGAGGAAGAGCAGGCCCTTGAACATGGCATGGTTCACCAAGTGGTAAAGACCGGCCAGAAGCCCGATGGCGGCAAGCCAGGGCAGACCTGCGGCCCAGCCGTAGATGCCCACGCCGACACCAAGCAGGATGATGCCGATGTTCTCGACGGAGTGGTAGGCCAGAAGGCTCTTGAGGTCGTGCTCTCCCAGGGCATAGACCACGCCGAGCACCGAGGAGACGGCGCCGATGACGATGACGAGCACGCCCCAACCGACTTCACCGCCCGCAGCGCCGAGCAGATCGAAGCACACCTTGCAAATACCGAAGATGCCGATCTTGATCATGCCGCCGGACATGAGCGCACTCACGTTGGAGGGCGCCGCCGGATGGGCCTGGGGCAGCCACGAATGGAAGGGCACCATGCCCGCCTTCGCCCCGAAGCCGAAGAAGGCCAGCGCGAAGGCCAGCGTGGCGATGCCGGGAGCGAACGCATGAGTACGGAACGCCTCGAACTCGAGCGAGCCGGTGGCCGAGGCCATAGCGAAGAACGAGCACGCGATCATCAGAAAGCCGATATGGGCCATGATGAGGTACAGAAAACCGCCCTTGAGCGACGCTTCCGTCCGGTCGATGATGACGAGCACGTAGGACGTGAGCGACATCAGCTCGAAGAACACGAGGAACCAAAAGGCGTTGTCGGCAAGGATGACGAGGTTCATGGAGGCGATGAACAGGTTCATGAAGAACCCGATGACGCCAATGCCCGCCTCGTAGTACTCATCGAAGTAGGAAAGCCCGTAGAGCCACGCCACGAAGGCCAGCGCGGCGATGACCGCGATGAGAAGGCCGGCCAGCGGGTTCAGCAAGAGCGTGAAGTTCGTGAAGGGCATAGGTCCGATCCAGCTGGCGTAGGTGGCCGTCTGGAACAGCGCACCCACACCGCCGATGAAACTCAAGGCCGCCGCGCCCATGCCGCCGACGCAAGCGATGATCTTGGAAGCAGCGCGGGCCTTCGACGTCACCAGCGACAGTACGCCTGTGGCGCAGGAGAGCCCGAGGGAAAGCAGTATCAGTTCCAACATTTAGGCCTCCTTCAAGTTCGTCGTTCGACCCATCATGATCTGGTTGGCCGCCACGGCAGCGCGCATCTTGTCCTTGCGAACGCCCGCGAGCGTCATGGCATCGCGCACGTAGAGTGCCTTGGTCGGACACGCTTCGACGCAATGGGGCTCCTCGTCGGGGCCCAAGGTGGAGCACAGGTCGCACTTGACGGCGCAGGTGTAGACGCCGATGCTCCAAGCCAGCAGAGGCGATGTGCCCCGTGGCTGAGTGGGAGTGGGATAGGAGATGCCGGCAACGCCCGCCGTGGACGTGCCCGAGGGATGGATGGCGCCGAAGGGGCACACCACCGCGCACAGCTTGCAGCCTATGCAGGTCTGCTCGTTCACGACGATGGCCTCTTCGGTGCGCTTGATCGCATCCACGGGGCAAACCGCCAAGCACGGCGCCCCCTCGCACTGATGGCAGGTGACGGCCGCCGTCACCTGCGGGGTAAACGTCAGTGCGAGACGGGGCTCCGCCTGCAGCCCGGCCACCCGGTGGCCGTGGCTGCAGGCGGCAAGGCACGTGCCGCATCCAATGCACCTATCCGGCTCTATGGCGATGAAAGTGTTCATCAGAGTCCTTTCGGAATGAGTGCGGTAGCGAGGCGCCCTACTGAGCGGCGGGCGCGACGTTCTGAGGCGCCGCTTCTGCGGCCAGGCGATCCTTCATCGCGCTGTAGAGCGACTGCATATGGCGCTCAGCCCACACCTGGTCGTCGATGCAGTGCACCTCGCAGGCGGAGTACTTGTCCTCGGGCGTGCCGGACAACGGGTCGGTCACGTGCATGGTCAGGTCGTTGCACTTGCCGATCCACCATTGGTAGGTCATGTAGACGGCGCCCTTGTTGATGCGCTCGTCCAGCTTCGCGCGCGTGATCACCTTGCCGCGGCGCGAGCTCACCCAGACCAGATCCTCGTCCTTGACGGTGCGGGCGGCGGCATCGGCGGGGTTGATGTGCACGTAGCCCGGCTCGTCGGCCAGCATCGAGAGCACCTTGCAGTTGCCGGTCATGGAACGGCAGGAGTAGTGCCCCACCTCGCGCACCGTGCACAGCACGAGCGGATAGGCATCATCGGGCATCTCGGTGGGCTCCACGAAATCGTGAGCCATGAGAATGGCCTTCTTATCGGCGGTGTTGAACTGGCCGTTCTTGTAAAGCGTCGGGGTACCCAGGCATTCCAGCGTCGGAATCGGCCACTGGGCATGGCCCACGCCGGCCATCTTCTCGTAGGTGGCGCCGTAGAAGTTCGGGCACAGCGAGCGCATCTCGTCCCAAATCTCCTGGGTGTCCTCGTAGTGCATGGGATAGCCCATGCGAGTCGACAGCTCGCTGAAGATCTGCCAGTCGTGCTTGCACTCGCCCTTGGGCGGCACGGCGGCCGTAAAGCGCTGGAAGGTGCGGTCGGAAGCGGAGAACACGCCGTCATGCTCGCCCCAGGACGTGCCCGGGAACACCACGTCGGCCAAAGCCGTCGTCTGGGTCATGAAGATGTCCTGGCTGATGAGCAGCTCGAGGTTCTCCAGCGTCTCCTTCATATCGGCGGAGTCGGGCTCGGTCTGCAGCGGATCCTCGCCGAAGTTGTAGAAGGCCTTGATCTTGCCCTCTTTCACGCCGTGGGGCAGATCGGTCAGCTTGAAGCCGGGCTCGGCGGGAAGCTTCCCCTCCGGCAGGCCCCATGCCTTCTCGAACTTGGCGCGAGCCTCGGGATTCTCCACCTTCTGATAGCCGGGAAGCAGGCTCGGCCACATGCCCATGTCGCAGGAGCCCTGGACGTTGTTCTGACCGCGCACCGGAGCCAGGCCGGCGTTATCGCGGCCGATCTGGTTCGTGACGCAGGCAATGGCGGCGATGGTGTGCACCGTCTTCACGCCCTGGCGCTGCTGGGTGACGCCCATGCCCCAGCCGATAATGGAGTTGGGGGCCGTGGCGTACATGCGGGCGGCCTTGCGAATATCGTCGGGGCTGCAGCCGCAGATGTCGGCGACCGACTCCGGCGTGTAGTTCTTGATGGTCTCCCACCACTCGTCGAAGCCGTTGGTGTGGGCGTCGATGAAGGCGCGGTCGTGCAGGTTCTCGCTCACGATGACGTTGGCGAACGCATTCATGAAGGCGAGGTTGCAGCCGTTCTTGATCTGGATGTACAGATCGGCGATGCGCGCCGTCTCAATGGAGCGCGGGTCGACGACGATGATCTTGGCGCCCTTCTCCTTGGCCTTCACGATGCGGCGGGCGACGATCGGGTGCGAGGCCGAGGGGTTGTAGCCGAACAGCATGATGAGGTCGGCGTTCTCCATGTTGGGAATGGAGACGGACATGGCGCCGGAGCCCACGGTATCCATAAGGCCGATGACCGAGGGGCCGTGACAGGTGCGGGCGCAGTTGTCGATGTTGTTGGTGCCCACGCAGGCGCGGGTGAACTTCTGCATGACGTAGTTGGCCTCGTTGCCCGGCCCGCGCGAGGAGCCCGTGAGCATAATGGCGTCGGGGCCGTACTTCTCCTTGATGGCCATGAGCTTTTTGGCCGTGAAGTCCAGCGCCTCGTCCCAGGTGACGCGCTCCAGCTCGCCGCCCTTCTCGCGGCGGATCATCGGATGCAGGATGCGCGGCGTGAGAATCTTGGTGTCGTTGATGAAATCGAAGCCCGACAGGCCCTTCAGGCACAGCTCGCCCTCGTTGGTCACGCCATCGAGGCCCTCGGCGCCGATGACCATGCCGTCGTCCACGATGAGATTGAGCTTGCAACCGGCACCGCAGTACGGGCAGACGGCCATGTGCTTTTCCATAGTGCAATTCCTCCTTGGGGCTAGTTGAGATCGGTGTTCAAGGGCACGCTCGAGAAGGCGCCCGAGGCCACGGCGGCCCTCATGCGGCGCTGACGCTGGCGGTCGGCCAGCTCCTCCTCGTCGACGACCATAAGGCCCCCAGTAGGACAGGCCTCCACGCAGGCCGGGCCGCCCTCGCGGTCGTAGCACAAATCGCACTTGACGAGGGACGCCTTGGGGGCGCTTTCCACCGTAAGGCCACCGAGCTTGGCCGCGCCCTCCTGGGAGACGACCTCCACGGCTCCATAGGGACAGGCGAGCACGCAGCTACGGCAACCGATGCAGCGCTCCTGCTTGACGGCCACGCGGGCGCCATCGAAGTATAGCGCGCCTTCGGGGCACGATGCCACACAGGGCGCGTCGGCACAATGGTGGCACACGATGGGCGCCGAAATGGTAAGGGTAGTGATGAGATTCAATCGCGGCTTGGGAACGTCACCCGGCACACTGTGCTTCAGAAGGCAGCCTGCCATGCAGGTCTGGCAACCGATGCACAGGCCCGGGTCGGCAATGACGAATTTGGAACCCATGTAGATCCTCCTACGCTCTTCTCGCGCGACAGCCGCAAGGCCGTCGCTGGCATGATTCCGCGTCCTGCCGTTGCCTCCCCTATCGTCGGATCGGCCCAAGCACGGAGCGGCGGCTCGCTTCACCCAACAAAGACGCGCGCCACCTGACGCAGCGCAACGGCTTCCCGGCGCTCCGGAATCGCCGGGAGTGCCCTTTGCGCACCCCTCAAAATGGACGCAGGTGTCCCCTGCGGTAAAGCCGTAGCAAAGGAAAAAGGTTAAAGTCGGACAGCTGGTGCCCCTCGAAGATGTCACGGCCGTTATACGCCCCTCGAAAGCGTTTCGCAAGAGTGAATTTTGGCTTTTTTCAAATTGGAGATGGGAGGCAACTCTGACGGGCCTTCTTCTATTTGTAATGTGTTTGTACTACACTATATTCCGTTTTCCAGGGGTTTCTTCGTGGATTGGGCACAGAACCCTCGAAATAAGCCTCTTCTCACTACCGAAGAGGCTACAACGGCGCTACCCAGGAGGCTCCCATGGCCAAGCACGCAACCATGCAAATTCGCATCGATGAGGATCTCAAAGAACAAGCCGACCGCCTCTTCGAGGCCCTTGGCCTCTCCCCCTCCGAGGCCGTGCGCCTCTTCGTGGCCCAATCGGTTATCGAGCGGCGGCTCCCCTTCACACCGCACCTCAGCAAAAGCGAGGGTGGCATGTCGGCTTTCGGCAAGCTGCGCCATTACGCCAACCCCCACCTTACGGGAGACGAGCGCGCCGCATGGCTCAAAAAGCAGGGGGAGAACACGGGCGACGCGCGCTTTCGCACGACAACCGTCGCCGATGCCGCCACGACCATCGTGGATGAAACCGTCCTCTTGCACTACCTGCTCGACGACGAGCCGCGGCCATCGGCGAAAGCGCGGCGCCTGATCGCCTCCGGATGCGCCCAAGCTTATCCGGAAACGGCGGCGCTTACCGTCCAGCTTCTCGAGGAGGACTACCGCGTTCCCCGATCGCTCATCGGCACCGTGATGGAGCTTCTCGCCGACGACGTCTCCTTCCAAGACGGCGCGACCGTCAGATTGGCCGCGCGCCTTTACGCCGGCAACCGCCTCTCGTTCACCGCCTGCCTCATTGCCGCCAGAAACGTGCTGACGGGCTATCCGGTGGAGACCTTCAACAAACAGCTCTCCAACATCACCCGATAGGCCTTCGCTCGCCGCCAGAGAAGAATCGACCGCGCACAAAAAGGCGCCCACCCCCGAAGGGCAGGCGCCGTGCAAAACAGGTTGTCGCATCTGCGCGAGCTCGCTGCGCACTTACAGGATGCGCAGGTTCACGTCCTTCAGCTGACGGCCGGTGACGGCACTCGGAGCGCCCGTCATGGGGTCGCTCGCGCTGCTCGTCTTCGGGAAGGCGATGACGTCGCGGATGGAGTCCTTGCGGGCTAGAAGCATCACGAGGCGATCCAAGCCCAGCGCGATGCCGCCGTGCGGCGGGGCGCCCAGCTCCAGCGCGCGGATGAGGTGGCCGAACTTCTCGTCGATCTCATCATCGGTCAGCCCCACGACGCGCAGGATGCGGCGCTGCTCCTCGGCGTTGTGGATGCGGATGGTGCCGCCGCCCACCTCGAAGCCGTCCATGACCAAGTCGTAGGAGTAGCTGCCGCAGGCCAGCGGATCGCTCTCGATCTTGTCCAGATCCTCCTTCAACACATGGGTGAAGGGATGGTGCTCGGCAGCGTACTTCTTCTCGTCCTCGTCATAGCGGAACATGGGGAAGTTCACGACCCACAGCAGCGCGTGGCCCTCGCGGGGGATGTTCATGGCGTCGGCCATGTGCAGGCGCAGGGCTGAGAGCACCGCGTTGGCGATCTCGGGCTTATCGGCCGCGAACAGCAAAAGATCGCCGGGCTCTACTTCCATCTCGGCCTTCAGGGCCGCCCACTCCTCGTCGGTGAAGAACTTCTTGATGGGGCTCTTCTCCTGGCCATCGGTGGTGAACGCCACCCAGGCCATGCCCTTGGCGCCGTTGGCCTCGGCGATGCTGGCGAGCTTCTCCACCTCGCCGCGGGACCAGTCGCCGGCACCCTTGACGTTGATGGCCTTCACCACGCCGCCGGATTGGGCGACGGAGGCGAACACCTTGAAGCCAGTGTCCTTCACGATGTCGGTGATGTCGTGCAGAAGCATGCCGAAGCGCACGTCGGGGCGGTCGCAGCCGTAGTCGCGCATGGCGTCGGCATACTGCATCTTCTGCAGCGGGAAGGCGACGTCGGTCACGCCCACGGCCTTCAAGGTCTCGGCCATGACGCCTTCCATCATATCGCACACATCGTCGCCCTCGACGAAGGACATCTCGATATCTACCTGGGTGAACTCGGGCTGGCGATCGGCGCGCAGGTCCTCGTCGCGGAAGCACCGGGCGATCTGGTAGTAGCGTTCCACGCCGGCGCACATGAGCATCTGCTTGAACTGCTGGGGGCTCTGGGGCAGGGCGTAGAACTTGCCCGGGTTCGGCCGCGACGGCACGATGTAGTCGCGGGCGCCCTCGGGCGTGGAGTTCGCCAGAATCGGGGTCTCGATCTCCAGGAACCCGCGCTCGTCCAGGGCCCGGCGCATGGCCTGGGTCACCGTGTGGCGCAGCTTCAGGTTGGCGAGCATCTCGGGACGGCGGATGTCCAGATAGCGCCACTTCATGCGCGTGATCTCATCGGTCTCGATGCCATCCTCAATGGAGAAGGGCGGCGTCACCGACGTGTTCAGCACCTCTACCGCATTGGCCAAAACTTCGATCTCGCCCGTGATCATGTTCGGGTTGATCGCCTCCGGTGCACGCTCGCGCACGCGCCCGGACACCTTCAGCACGTACTCGCGACCCAAGTGCTCGGCCGCATGGAAGTCCTCCTCGCTCACGCAATCGGGATCGACCACCACCTGGGTATAGCCATCACGGTCGCGCAGGTCGATGAAGATGAGGCCGCCGTGGTCGCGGGTGTGCCACGCCCAACCGCACAAAGTCACCTCTTGGTTCACATCAGTCGCACGCAGCTGCCCGCAGGTGGCGGTATGCATGCAATATTCGTTGCGGAAGTCTTCCATAGTCGTTTCGTTGCTCCTAGGGGTCAAAAATCACGTGCCCGTAATCGTACCGCATTGCAGGCGCGCAAGCTAGCTTTCGGCGCGTTCGGCAACGGAAAAGCGCACAGACGGCAGCAAAAAGCCCCCGTCGCTCACAAGCAGCGACGGGGGCTGGACAATGCGCGATCGGCTTTTATCCTTCAATCAGATCGCGCAGCACGTACTGGAGGATGCCGCCGTTTTCGTAGTAGCGGCCCTCCGTGGGCGTGTCAATGCGCACGGTGGCATCTAAGGTCACGGCGCTTCCATCGGGCTTCTCGGCCGTCACCTTCACGACAGCCGGGCTCGGCAGCCCCGCCGAGAAGTCGATGGGCGCCACGGTGATGGTCTCGGAGCCGTCGAGGCCCAGCGTCTCCGCGTTTTGCCCCTCGATGAACTGCAGCGGCAGGATGCCCATGCCGATGAGGTTGGAGCGGTGAATGCGCTCGAAGCTCTCGGCGATGGCCACGCGCACGCCGAGCAGCATCGGGCCCTTGGCCGCCCAGTCTCGGGACGAGCCACTTCCGTACATCTTGCCCGCGAGCACCGCCGCCGGCGTGTCGGATGCGGCGTAGTTCTCGGCGGCATAATACAAAGGCGTGATCTCGCTGGTGGTAAAGTCGCGGGTCCAGCCGCCCTTGCGTCCATCGGCCAACTTGTTCTGCAGCTTCACGTTAGCGAAGGTGCCGCGCATCATCACCTCGTGGTTGCCGCGGCGGCTGCCGTAGGTGTTGAAGTCGGCCGGAGCCACGCCATGGGCCTCCAGGTACTCGGCCGCCGGCATGTCCGGCGCGATGGCACCGGCCGGCGAGATATGATCGGTCGTGATGAAGTCGCCGAAGTTGCCGAGCACGCGGGCGCCCTCGATGGCATCCTGGCCTGCAACCTCGCGGGTCATGCCGTCGAAATAGGGCGGGCGGCGCACGTAGGTAGAGTCGTCGTCCCAAGCGAAGGTATCGCTCGGCTCGGCCCCCAGGGCCTGCCACGCGGCGTCGCCCTCAAACATGTTTGCGGCGCCCTGCTCGTACAAGTCGGCCGTCACGAACTCGTCCACAAGAGCGGCCACCTCGTCGGCGGCGGGCACGATGTCGGCGTAGAACACGGAATTGCCCTCAGCGTCCGTGCCAAGGGGATCCTTCTCCAGATCGATGTCCATGGTGCCGGAGATGGCGTAGGCGATGACGTTGGCAGGTTGCATCAGGTAGTTCTGCGACACGTCCGGTGAAATGCGGCCCTCGAAGTTGCGGTTGCCCGACAGAACGCTGGCCAGTTCGATGTCGTCGGCCACGGCATGCATGGCCTCGGACAGAGGGCCCGAGTTGCCAATGCAGCTCATGCAGCCGAAACCGCAGGTATAGAAGCCCAGCTGGCGCAAGGGCTCAGTAAGCCCCGCCCGCTCGAGCAGAAGCTCGGTGGCGCGGCTACCGGGAGCCAAGATGGTCTTCACCCAGGGTGCCGGCGCAAGCCCGCGCTCGGCGGCGTTGCGCGCCATGAGGCCCGTGGCCAGCATCATGGCCTGGTCGGTGGCCGTGGTGCAGCTCGTCACGGCGGCGATGGCAATGGCTCCGTGGGTCAGCTCGTAGTCCTCGCCGTCAACTTCCACATGCACCGTCGCATCGTCGAGGCCGCGCTCGGCGCAGATGGCGCGGAAGCGCTCGCCGGCCTTGGCGAGCGGAATGCGATCGTGGGGGCGCGAGGGGCCCGCCAGAGAAGGTTGAACCGTGGAAAGATCGAGCTCGATCACCTCGGCATAGGTGCGCGGCGCCGCCTCGGGATCATTCCAGTAGCCCTGGGCCTTCGCGTAGGCTTCAACCAGGGCCACCTGCTCGGCGCTGCGGCCTGTGAGGCGCAGGTAGTCCAGCGTGCGGTCGTCCACCGGGAACAGCGTGCAGGTGCATCCGTACTCCGGGGTCATATTCGAGATGCAGGCGCGCTGGGTGGCGGAAAGCGCCGCCACGCCGGGGCCGAAGCATTCCACAAAGCAGCCCACCACACCGCGTTCGCGCAGCATTTGTGCGAACGTCAGCGACACGTCCATGGCCGACACGCCTTCGGACAAGTCGCCCGTCAGCTTCACGCCAATGACGCGGGGCACAAGCGTCGTGATGGGTTGGCCCAGCGCGGCCGCCTCCGCTTCGATGCCGCCCACGCCCCAGCCGAGCACACCGATGCCGTTGGCCGTGGGCGTATGGGAGTCGGTGCCCACAAGCGTGTCGAAGTACACCACGGGCGTGCCATCGGCGCCGGTAAGGCCGGCGGGAGACTCCATGACCACGCTGGCGAACTTCTCGATGTTCAGCTGATGACAGATGCCCTGTCCCGGCGGCACGATGCGCACGTTCTCGAAGGACTCCTGGGCCCATTTCAGGAAGTCGTAGCGCTCGCCGTTGCGCTTGAACTCCAGCTTCATGTTCTCATCCATGCAGCCGTCGCACCCGGCCACATCCGCGATGACCGAATGGTCGATAACCAAATCGCACGGTACCTGCGGGTTGATCTTCTTCGGATCGCCGCCCAGATCGGCGCACGCCTCGCGCATGACGGCGAAATCGACAAACACCGGCACACCCGTGAAGTCCTGGAACAACACGCGCGCCGGCGAGAACTCCACTTCCTCGCCCGTCTGGCCCGCCAAGCCGGCAGTTACGATGCGCTCGGCCATGGCCTGGGCCTCTTCGGGCGTGCGCCCGCAGCGCAGCGCATTCTCCAAAAGCACGGTAAGGGAGTAAGGCAGCTGCGCCGCCCCCTCTATCTCGCTCACCGGGTAATAGGTGTAGGCCCCATCGCCCACCTTCAAAGAAGCTTCAAAGCTCATGCAACAATCTCCTTGGAACTAGGCAACATTCTCAATGATTTGGTTGGCACGGCGCTTGAGCATGCCCTTGCCGTTCTCGGCATCGAAGCGCATACGATCGGCCAGGGCGCTTTTCACAGACCCGTCCAGCTTCCCCTGGGAGAAGTCGATGACCGCCAGAAGCATATCCTGGAATTCCAAATCGCCGTGATAGCACTGGATGCCCTCGTCAATGAGAGGCCATACCTTTTCCGAGCGTTTCTCGGTCGTCGCACCCAGCTTGCACAGAAAGCGCATGGCGGCCAAACGCAAAGGACCGCTGTCCTCGTCGAACAGGGCCACCTCGGCGCCGGGGATGGCCTTGTCGCAGGGCCGAGAGTCGAAGGGCACGACGTAAGTCAGCGCATCAAGACATTCCCAACGCGTCTGAGCCTCAGGGCGCTCCAATGCGTCGACGAGATCGGACGCGAAAGGCACGAGTATTTCAGGATTCTCAGCAGCCACGCCTGCAATGACCTTCGCTGCCTGCTGGCGGCCGCGGCGGCTCCCATCGGAAAGAGCCTCCACCAACTCCTTCAGCTTCGCCGAATCCTTCAGCGCCTCCTCAACGCGCTTCTTATCTTCAGGGGTCTCTGAACTCAAGGGAAACCTCCCTTTCCTGACGAGCCCTTCGGCTCTGTCATCGACGCCAGTTTTCCAGAAAACATTATACGCGTCCTTATATTTTCAAAGAAAGAAGCCGTTCCCATTTCACGGTTAAGGGCGCACAAAAACAAAAAGACGCCCGCATGGGCGTCCAAATAATAATATAGTTTTGTCGCACAGGTTCGCCCGAGGAAGTCGGCGAGGGTCCGACGGGCGCCCGGAATTGCCCCGCCTCGGGGCCGAGCGGCCTCCGCGCCGCGCCGAGCCCCGAACAAGGGGCAGGGCCGAACCTGTCGGAGCCGCGGCATCGGCAGGTCCGGCCGTCCCGTCAGGGCGGCCGGAACGCAGAAAAGCGCCCCCTGCGAGCGGAACGACCTGTCCTCCCGCGGCCTGGCGCCGCAGT
>OGRO01001964.1_pt1 | contig 16900 bp, 14 predicted proteins | sample 1553451 | NCBI WGS metagenome assembly OGRO01 (sample SAMEA2580021, study PRJEB22360) | human gut metagenome
GGATGAAGTAGAAGCAAAAACTATCGTCTTGGCGTATCTGCCGCTTGGCTCGTCCATACCGGAATGTATCTGTTTGCCGTTATACTGCACCGCCGTTATCTTGCGTGCTTTCTTTGTAAGCGAAAGGATTATGTACCGTTTTTTGGTTTTGAATATTTGTTGAGAATATTGTTTATATGATATTTAGCCGCATTGTCAAGATTTACTGACAATTTTTTAAGAAGCCGTTCCTTATCATCTGATAAGTACAGCAATAAGTTTTTATGGCTTTCATCATTTAAAAAAATCCCTCCGAACATTCCTCGTTTGGTATATATAGGTGCATATCGGTTCAGAAAATCAATATCTCTGAACATGGTGTCTTTGCTTACCGCAAAATAGTACGACAATTCTAATGCCGTTGTTTCTCTGCATTTATTAAGCAAAAACAACATTTCAAGTCTGCGTTCAAACGCTGATAATTTGTCTTTCATTACCGATAGCATCTCCTTTCGACTTCCATTGTACAGGAGTAACTATGCAGTTCTTTCCGCTTTTCAAAAAATAATTTCATAATTTCACCCTTTTGTGTAAATTTTGTTGAATTTGCACAAAAGAGAGAGGCGGCGCACGGCTATGTTTAACAAGGCATAGAAAATAAAAACAGCCAAACTCGCCCATTTGAAAAACACGGGTAAATTTGGCTGTACGGTCAGCGTGTTTAATATATCCGTCGTGATAGTCGTCCGATTGTTTAGGAGCTTTTCTTTTTGCTTGGTGTGTTCTGCGTCCTCGTCGTATGCTATGCACGGTAATAATCTTGTTGCCTGTCATAATCCCACTCCCAACCGCACGGCATATCCTAACGAATATGTCTTGCGGGCAGATATGCCACGCCAAAAATTATGTATATTTAGTTTTTGGATATAATTCAAAAATACTTTTTATATACTGCACCTTAAATACCTCATCTCAATAAAATTTCTGCAATGATTCACTGCTTTTTCAAAAAACAAATCCGACAAGGAATAACCCTGCCGGATTTGTTTTCGGTTATGATTATGCTCTTTTAATTACCGAGCATTATTTATCGTCACAATCAATATAACCGGCTTTATGCAATTCATCCCGGCTATAAATCGGCGGAAGTATTTCCGCACCGTTAAAGTCGTAAACACCATAGACTGTTTCACCCCACGAGCCATACTCGGCGGGTTTTGTTATATCATAGGTTATAATATACTTTCCGTTCTTTGTAATGCTAAGAAAATATCCCGCATTTCTCGGAAGTTCCAGCATTTTATTTCCGCTCGGAAGTTCGTAAAACTCCGTATGTGCTTCTGTTTGCGGTGTGTTGCTGCCGAATACGGCAATCACAGTCTTTCCGTTATGTTCAAAGAAGTTCCAACTGCTGTAACCGTAATCAATGCGGTAATCATATGTTGCCCAGTACATCGGAAGTATAAAAATCACATTGCCGTCTTTGTCCTCAATCCACATCTGCATTAAATTAAAATAACAGGATAGTTCCGAATTGATTTCGCTGTGATGTGCAATGCAATTTATAAGCCGCATTGCGATTGCAACAGCTTGTTCCTTTGAAAGCGTTTCTGACGGTGAAAAATGATTTTCGCCCGTTCCGTTCATAATCCCCATTCCGCAGACAGATTTAATTGCGTCCGATGATTCATCTGCCAGAGAGTGAGTATCATTAAAAGGCAATTTATGCGGCAGCCTTTTCAAATTACAATATTCCGCAGCACGGCTTATAATAAGAGCTGTTTCCACTCTTGTCAGATAATCTGATGGGCAAAATGTTTTTTCGGTTTTGCCCTTGATTATTCCGATTTCATACAAAGCTAAAATATACTCGCTGTTTGTATCTTCAAACGGTGATTTCTTTCCCGAAAATTTAGGATAAATCGGCGTTGATTTTCCGATTTCATCCGAAATATTTGTAACACCGTTCATATAACCGACCGTATTGTATATAAGCTCACAAAATTCTTGCCGTGTAACGGACACTGTAAAATCGCCGCCGTACATTTCCTGCGGCATTATGTCATACAGAGGAGATTCTGCGTCTTTAATGTAGTAATATGCCCATTCGGAACATTTTTTATCAGAGTACACTTGCTCTGCAAATGTTGCCGGCGCACACGAAACACATATTATAAATACCGATATGATAAGAAGCAGCTTTCGCATCTTGTTCTCACCTCGTTTTATCCTATCCTATAGCCCTTTGAAACAAGCTCGCATACCTTTTTCATACCAACCTCACGGCTTTCAAAGAATATTTCTTTTCCGCCGGGCGATTTTTTTACGGTTATAATTTTTTCACTTTGGTTAATCCATATTGACCAAGCCTGTTTAATCTCGTTTGTTGTCATATCATTATTTTACCTTTTGACTTTATTTAGTTATTCAAAGCAGAAAGATTATTTTTCGGCATATTTATCTGCCATATAACAGGAATATAAGCAATCCTCTCATTGGCTTTATATATAATAAGACCGCTGTTTTTGTAAACATATTTTCCGTCAGCCGTTATAGATATACTGTGTGCATCCAATAATCCGCTGTAATTATCTATATTAAGTTTGTCGCCGTCCATTTTAAGTGAATCTAATTTTTCTGGGTTTTGATTTTCGACTGTAACTACTGCCATCGTATTTCCGTTTTTGTCCGTTATAATTCGTTTAACGGGAGTATCGGAAGAATAATTATCCTGTTCGTCTAAGGTACCGATAAAAACTTCTTCGCCCGGCTCATAATATGCTTCGGGAGATAAACTTCGTATAACAGCAAACCTATAATTCGGAATTTGCCCTACTCTTATCAAATCCTCAAAGAAAAATTCACTCACATAAGTAATATCGTTCTTTAATATTGGTACTGCACTCATTGTGCGTTTTAGATATGAACTATCCTCATATAATATGCAATCACTGCCGATTTCTATTTCGCATTTATCAGCATATGGGATTTTCTTTTGAGAGTGCGGCATTGAAATTTTAATTTTTCCATTATCCCACTGTATATCATTTATGCCAAAAGCGTTTACTGTTTCACGCAGAGGCAAATAGTAATTATCATCATAGATAATAGGGGTATTGATTAATGAAATTAACTTATCTCCGTTATAAATTTCATATTTTATTTCACTGTTTTGAATTTTGTCTGCTGCCAAAGCGGCTGTGCTGAAGGCGGAAAGCGAGATAATCAAGCACATTATCATTATTAAAATCTTTTTCATAAATAGGTTTTCCTCCTGTTTGATAATTATTGTATTCTATGGAAATAATCAATTTATTTCCAAGAAACATTTAAGCCTAAAGCCTCTGCAACAAATCTTAACGGAAGATAGGCTCTGTTATTTATAATTTTTGTGACGGTATCCATTTCAATTATTTTTCCATCGACAGATATTTTGTTATCGCCGACTTGGATAGTCAGCACCTTGCCGTCAGCATCTATGATTGTAATGACCTGTGTCTGCTGATTCCATACAATTTCATTGCAATTCAGCATTTCCGCCAAAGCTCGTATTGGAACTTGCGTTCTGTTCTTTTCATCAATAAACGGTTTCATATCGCCAAAAATCACAGGTTTATTATCCACCTCAATCTGCAATTCCGCACCGCTCACAATTACATTCACGGTACGAGGGATTTCGCTGTCTTGCGGTTTTTCCGAAGGTATTATAGTTTTTATGGGTTTTGGAGTATTATCCGTAACCGTCAAAATAATATTGTTATTTTTGCTGTCATAAGAAACTTTATAGGAAAACAGCTTTTCCAAATCCTCAACGCTGATATAAAGCAAATTGTTTTCCGAACAAATCGCTTTATCCAAGGTTATTTCTTTTCCGTCAACAACAGCGTTTTTGGAATTTGCGGTAATTGTTATTTTTCTGTTTCCGTTCGATATGGTAACATCGCTTTCACCGTTCTCGGATAATACCGTATAATCTGTCATAGTCATAAATTCGTTCATCGGAACAAGAACATCATCACCCTTAACAATAGGTTCACAACCAATCATAACTTCATAAGCATCATTCCAATCTATAATAAGAACATTTTGGCGGTTAGAGCTGTTTTTCGTCATTTCCGTGCTGTCTACATTATTCACAGCTAAAACACCTGTGTTTAATGCGGAAAACATCATAATCAACACTGTTAAAACAGATACTAATTTTATAATTCCGATATTATGTACTTTTTTCATTTTAATTCAAACCTCTTTTCTTAATTTTTCTTTCCTGTCAGTTTATATCTGAATGTTACATAGTCTGTGCCGTTTATTCCGTCCGCAATATAAAATTCTGCTGTGTTCTCTCCAAATCTCCTTTGTATCATAAACGGTACATCAAGTGCGTTATACATAAGTGTAAATACTATATACCGCGGGCAATACAAATCCAAGGCGATGTCAATATCCTTTATTAAGTCTAACTCTCTTGCAGTTTCGATATACCCGTAAGGATATCCGCCGAGGTCTTCCGTCCTCGGTGCATATCCCATAGCCGTAACGAGCATTTTTACTGTTTCGGCATATGTTGCCTCACGATCGGGCGAAAATTTCCCGTCATCATTACCCGCAACGATTTTTGCGGTTGCCAATGCGTTTATATATCCGAATGCCCAATGTGACGAATCTACATCAGAAAACATCTGTGTATTATAGCTGTCGGGGGATATTCCTAATGCCTTGCACAAAACTTTTGCCATTTCTGCTCTTGTGATGTTTTTATACGGTGTAAAATCACCGTTTGCATCACCCTCGAACAATCCATATTTAGTAAGTTCATTCAGATATTTATTCCACTCCGGCGACTCATATACCAATACATCTGACGGAGCTTCAATCTGTTGTAATTCATTGGAATCGATTTTTCCCCGTGTAAATATTACTTCGCCGGGTGAAGCGCCATCGTATTTGATTAACGTCCGCATTTCCGAAGTCCAAAGTAAAAATGAAGCGTTTCCCGACTTTGTTTTCGACCGAACTGTAAAATAATATTTTTTATCAGAGCTTAACCCGGTAATGCAAACCGTTGTTTTAAGCGGTAGATTCTCAATAGTTCCGACAGCCGTTTTTATCGTCTTTCCGTTATTGTCCACGGTTTCGTACAGAGTTAAATCACAGGTATCCTCCGCTGTTCCGCCGTCTATCATATCAAATTTCAGATTCACGGTTTTGTCCTTGTCAACCGTGAATGTTTCCATAGTCTTTGGCTCTTTTCCCTTTGCGTAATCCGGAATGGCTATATTGATTCGTTTTGCATTTTCGCTCTCTTTAGAATAGTTTTCTTCGGTGGTAATTGTAACTCCCCTGTAAATACTGTTTATCACAACAGATTTTTCCGTTTCATTATTCGCACTTGCTCCAATGCCGGGCAGGAGCATACAACCTGCCAATACAACTGCCGTAACCTTACTTAATTTTTTCATAATAATCATCCTTTCCTTATTTTTATTTAATCGTTAAAACTATGGTCATCGCCCATCAAATCACAGCAAAAAGTGGCGTTGTCAAGTAAATCATACACATAATAGCGTATTTGATATTTATATTGATACAATTCGTCGACTTCTGCCTTGCTGAATTCCTGCTTTTCTTTTATCAGCTTTTCAAAATTTATCAAAGCACCGTTAATTAAAGCTGCGTCTGATTTTATTTTATTACTTGTTTTTAATAATAACTGCGGTAAATTCTTTGTATCATCATTTATTACATAAGACAGGTTTTCTTTGATTTCCGCTATTGATTTCAATGACGCATCAACATCTTTTACCACAAACTTATTTGTATTCTTAAATTTTTCTCTGTCCCATATATCATCGATTAAAGAAATACATTCTTCGGTTATTTTGCTGCACAGCTTTTCTGTATTTTCAGAATACTGCTCTCCCGGATTTATATGAACATTATCAATATAATCCCGAATAAAAATTCTTTCACACTGTCCGTCCCATATTAACTCTTTATTTGCAATACCGTTAATTGCTCGGATAGGCAAATACAAAGTATTGTTATACATTATTGCATACAAATCATTTGACTGTATATCATTTGGGACAAACTTCTTTCCCTTCGAATAAAACTCTGTATTATTGAGCAATGTAGCCGAATATGTTTTTTTCGAATCGATAAAAGTATGAGAAATATTTTTGTTTTCATCATCGTACACTGTGTTTTTACTTTTATCGACCGTTATAATATTCTTTGCAGCATCATAGGATATTTCTACCCCCAACATCTTTTCCAAATCCGATTTGGCGAAATATGTGCTGCCGTTATAACTTAAAGGCAAATTATTTGAATCAAAGCTGACAAAATCACCGTCACATATTACATTACACGGTCCCTGTGTAACCGAAATTTCAGTACCGGCATTAGTCGATAATTCCACTTCATTGTCTTGGGTTGAACCGAGATATTCATCATATTTACTGTCTAATGCTAATTGAATATAAACATCGGGTGTTGTAACGGAAGCAGTTGCCGTAAGAATATCGCCGGTAAACACTCTTAATTCATCTGATAGAATATTTGATCTGCCAATATACTTCTGATACATTACAAAATCTGTTTCATATACATTTTTCCGGTCACCGGAAACAGCAACAATTTCTAAATAATATCCATTACCCAAAAGTATTCCGGGAATATCCGTAATGTCTGCGGACAATGCGCCTTCAAAAACGGTATTCCCGCCCGCAACAGGCTGAATTTCCATTGTTACGGAATCAAATTGCGTAACCGGCATTTGAATGGCTGCATTTGCGGTTCTATTATCATCAGATGTTCCGGATAATACAAAAGGAACATTTGTGCTATCCCTTTCAATAATGTTTGTTTGAATAGTCTGAAATGAATTTTTAGCAAGCGCACTCATACTCATAGCCGACACAGCTGTCATTGCAGCCAAACCCAATGCGATAATCTTCTTAAATTTTCTCATAAAAATCATCCTTTCCTTATTTCATGTTTGTCCTTAAGTTTTCCCGAATTTGAACAAGCTCGGGAAAATCATAGAAAAATCTTATTTTTTGTTCCGCTATACTGTTGCCGAGAGGTTTATCCTCCGTAACGAACGCTACAAAGCAGCTCTGCAAATCAATCTCTCTCGATTGCGCCGCTTCGATGCTCACAAACTCATCGGGTCGCTCTGTGTATAAATCCTTACTTTCCCAATCCGTATCCGCATATATATTCTTGTAAAATTTTTCGACAAACTTATATAAATATCCGTTCTTATTTAAGTTCCAAGTGTTTTCTTCAAAGGCTGTCGGATTTTCCGGCTTGACCGCATTTTCGTCATATACTTTTCCCGCTTTTCCGTATCCGATTATCTCACGGATCTTTACTCCGGCGATGCTTTTTAACAATCCCTTTTCAGTAAAGCAGTCACCCTGTTCATTTAAAAGGTCAAGATAGTCAACATACAATTTCGTGCCGAGGACAGGGTCTGAATAAATATTAAATGTCTGCCCCTCCTCTATGCGCCGTGCCGCTCTTGTAACTGCCGGTTGCAGCTTTTCGGGTAAATACTTAAATTCCTCCGGGACTTCTCCGTCCAATAACACTTCCATTGCATAGGCGCCGTCCTCAGTATATTTCTGAATTGTTGAGCCGCCTATTCCGTCTGCGGAAAGTATAAGATAATCAATATCTCCAAGTTCCGAAAGATACGGCTTTAGCCTGTCCCAACATTTTTTCGCTTTATCGGACGCCGCCTCTCCCGTCGGTTTGGGTTTCTTTTCGTTTACCTTGATTTTTCCGTTCTTTTTTGTTACGGAATATGTTATATGCGGTTCGGAATCATCAAGCTTAATAAGCTCGCCGTTCTTAATCGCATACGCTTCTTCGTCGGTATCACGATAACCCGTGACGCTCAGAGAAGCCTCATTTGTTTTTTCATCGTAATGCAAATTATAACAAACGCCATAGAGCGTATTATAGAAATAGTTTGTCCATTCGTTTCCCTTATTCAGATTTTCGGTTAAATTCCTTTCAAGCACAGCCTTTATATCCTCATATTCTTCACCGCTGATGTCAATATAAGGATTTCCGGCAAAATCAGCTCCGAGCTGACCCCGATAGACCATTTTAAGCGGCTTGTCATAGTCAAAAAGCTTTATATTGACAATATATTTAGGTTCACTGTCGTCTGACGGAATCTGCGCCAGCTTTACGCCAAGGCGTTTTGATACGGAGTCAACCTTGTCTGCTGTCGGTATAACGGTTTCAGCGGTAATGTCGATGGTCTTATCGCTCAAAATCGGATTTCTCTCTGCCTTATATGACCCGGAAAGATTGCTCATAACGGTTGACGCTATAAAATATCCGCTGTCCGCCGCCGCTTTAAGCCGATCGGGATTTATGTTATCGGCAATATCGTTTTCACAATGATATTCACCGGTTATCGTCTCGTGTGTAAAGGTTAAGTTAGGTATCACAAGCGGCGAAAATGACATATGGTCACTCATTCCGAACATATGTCTGCGAAATGCAACTTCGTCAAAATCGGGACACGCCTTTAATATATCGGTCAGATAATTTGTTTTATCTTCGGCGGTATATACACCGAATTCTTTTGCCTTTGCCGCACCGAGCATATCAAAGTTTATCATTCCGACAATATTTTCCTGTTCGTCTTTGAGTGTTTTTACATATGCCTTTGAGCCGTTTAACCCTGTTTCCTCGGCATCGAATGCAACAAATCTGATTTCCGTATCGGACGGCAGATTTTTAAGAACCCTCGCAAGCTCTAAAAGCACGGAAAGTCCCGAACCGTTGTCGTTTGCGGCAGGAAAACCTTTTTCGCCGTCATAGTGTGCACCGATAATTAAAATATCTCCGTTAGGTGTTAAATCAGCAGGCTTAACGGCAACTATATTTGTTCCGTTTACCGTTTTTGTTGTTTCATCCGAGAAGTCCATATAGTCAAATTCAAAGCTCTGTTTTTGAGGTTCATAGCCGTATTCCGTCAGCTTGTCTGTCACATAATTCATTGCGTCCAAGTGTGTGGCGTCATCTACCGAACGGGGATACCCTGATATTTCTCTGACCGTTTTCATCATATTATCCGCCGAGGTTTCCGTTTTGTCCGCAAATGAATATCCCGAATCTGTTTTTGTTATGTATTTGTCGGGGAATATATCATTCGCAAACGAATCCGCAACATATGTCTTGTCATCAATTAACAAGGGTGCATCTTTGAGTGTTGATGACTTTCCGTCAACATCGTACAGCCTTTCGTTTATTCTGATTCTGACCGTATGCTTGCCGTTTTTTAGTGTAACGGTATTGTCACCGCCGTTCCAATCGACCGTGTATCCGTTGTTTTCAGCCGCATATCTCAGAGGGAGCAGCTCGGCTTGTGCCTCATTTATTCTAATATCTTCTTTTGTAATCGTAAAATCCTGTGCGCTTACGCCTATTGCCGATACAAGCAATGTTCCGGCAAATACCGCAGCCGCACCTCTCTTTAGTTTCACTGTAAAAATCACCCTTTCCTAAGTATAGCGTTACATTATAATTATATCAAAGACGCTAACCACCCGCAAGAATTCCGCCGGCACGAAATACGATATACAGGCACGAAAAACATTTTTTTCGTCTATGCTCTCAAATTATTGTATCACAAAAAATGTTGCTTTTCGCCGTGACTTCGTAAACAACCTTCTAAATGACGAAATTAGCACGATAAAAGAAAAATCCGATAGGAACACTTGAAAATGCTCCTATCGGATATAACCTTTATTCATTAAGAAAAATGACAAATTTCAATACAAATCGGTTGTCTGAATATTCAATACTCGGTTCGGTTTCATACTTTGCAAGGGCGGTTCTTATATTTTCCAAACCAAAACCGTGATTTCGCTTGTCCGCCTTTTCCGTTTTCAGCAACTTGTCTTTAATCGGCGGTGCAGTATTCTCTATTTTGCAGAACAGCCGATTGTCCTGACAGATAATTGCCAGATTTATTTTTTTATCGCAATTTTGCGTTCTGTCACACGCTTCTATTGCATTGTCTGCGGCGTTTCCGAATATGACGCACAAATCAATCGGCTCAATCGGAAGATTTTCGGGAATCTGAATTTTTGTATCGAATGAAATCCCTTTACTTTCCGCAATAGCCTTTTTTGTGCTCAAAACAGCGTCAAGTGCGGTATTTCCGGTTTCGATTATATTCCTGCCCGAAGTGAATTTTTCTGTGAACGTACTTAAATACTCGCCTGCTTTTTCATAATCTTTATTCTCAATATACCCCTTTAAGCCTATTATGCAATGCGAAAAATCGTGTTTGAATTTCTTTAACTCATTTTGAGTAACCAATATTTCGTCCAAATGCTTTATCTGTGATTTCAGATGCTGTTCATATTGCTGCTGGTTATATATTTTTTCGGCTTGGTCAGACAAATGTTCATAGAGATACAAGGCAAAGAATGTACTGAACAAAAGTCCGAATGAACATATAACAAACAGATTTTGCAGATAGCTCTCATTCGTGTTAAGTGAAAGCTCGAAAATCAAAAATATCGCAATGATGTTCGTGGCAAGCATAAGCAGAAACAACACCCAATACGAGGTGCGAAAGAGTACCTGTTTTTTCTTATATTTCAGCCTTATTATATTAACGACAAACAGTGCAAGCATTTTTGAAACAATTATACCGAGCAGTCTGTATGAAGGTATATTTATGGCTTCATTCGCCGACAGTCCGCCAAGCACCATCATAGCCCCCAGCACTATTATTTCCAAAATTGAAAACAGCGACAGGTTAAAAAACGGCAACAGTACACGAGCCGCAGCATTTGTGTCATAGAGAAACGATACCGCAATACACGAAAGTATCATTACGGCAAAATTCAATAAATCGTATCCAAACAACAAATTGCTTATATTTATCATTATTGCCAAGACAATTATCCCGACATTATACACCCAATTCGGAATACAGTCTTTTTTTACGCAAAATGTGTTATAGAGCATAAACATCATCATTGCTTCGATTATTCCCGTAAAGAAGTCAGCAACATATATAATCATACATATAAATTCCTTTCAATATAATTTGTGTATTCAAAGAGCACAGATTTTTTATACGAACGGCTTATGGGAATATCTTTGTCCGAGTGATAAAGCTCTATAAAATTATTTCTTATAGCCTTTACATAATGGAAATTCACGATAAACGACGAGTGTACTCTAAACAATAAAGTATCATCAAGACTGCCGTATAAATCGGAAAGCGATTTACAAATTTTATGCGTTCCGTGCGTTGTATGTATATATACCCAATGGTCAAGGCTCTCACAGTAAATTATATCTTCGCAGTATATTCTGATTAGCGCCTTGTTTTCGGTAAAAGACAGGACTTTTTTCTTTTTGGACAGCTTTTTGTAAATATCGTCAAATACATCTTTTAATTCTTCGTTATCAACGGGTTTAACCAAAAACCGAAACGGAGAACACTTAAAGCTGTCTTTCATATATTCCGTGTGACTTGTGACAAATACAACAATAACATACTCGTCAAGCTCACGGACGGCATTTGCCGTATCTATTCCGTTAAGCCCGTCCATTTCCATATCAAGAAAGATAACATCATATCTTTCGGATTTGGTTTGATATGCCGCCGCCAATTCTTCGCCGCTTTGATATGCGTCACAGTCAATTTTTATATTTCTTGCCTTGCTGATTTCAAAAAGGCTGTTTTCAAGGGTGTTTATGTGCTTTGGATTGTCGTCGCATACAGCTATTTTCATAAACGGCAAAACTCCTTTCCTAAATTTGTCTCGGAATCAAAATGTCACAGATAAAATATCCGTTTTCTTCATCAAACTGTATAATTCCTTTATGCTTATCTACGATTCCTTTAATGTTTTTAATTCCGAAACCGTGATATTCCTTGTTGTCCTTTGTGGTAAGCAAATTCTTGTTGCTTGCAAGAACGGACTTATCTATGGTGTTTTTTATAAATACGGATAGATACACATCTTGGATGCAGACATCTAATTTTATTATTTTCCCGGTTGACTTTTTTGCTGCTTCAATAGCATTGTCGAATAAATTCCCGAACAGAATCGCAATTTCATCATACGACAAGGAGTCCAATGCGTGTTCCATTACACGCACACGGCAAGTAACGCCGTATTTTTCACATAATGCGATTTTGGTATTTGCGATGGCGTCAAAACAGTCATTTCCCGTTTTTATAATCGTTTTAATAGAGGTCAGTTGGTTATTCAAAACCGAATTTATATACTCTTGTGCCTTTTGCGGACTTTCTTCAAGCAATTTTGATATTGTTGAAAAGTGTATAACCAAATCGTGGTGAACGCCGCAGATCTTGGTGTATAGCTGTTCTATATCCTGTGCGTTCTTTTTATCGCTTTCGACCTTTTGTTCCAAAAGCGACAACCGAACGCTCTTGTCTATATCTCTGTTTATACTGATGAACAACCAATATATAAGAAAAATCGTTGTAAAACAACCCAATGCGGCAATCATCAGTTCGGTACTGAGGTTGGTATGCTTGAAAAATATCTTTAATATACCAACCGTTGATATATGCGTCACAACCGGCATCAGCACAAACAAAAGCATAGTTTGCTTACGGGCAGCACTGTGCGTGTATCTGAATTTAAGAAGTATTACACAAACGAGTATCAACATTATTTTACCTATTGCAATCAAGCCAACTCGTTCCGGAGTCATAGTGAATATTTTTTCAACATCTCCGTTTACAAAAATGCATCCGCAAATTATCGTAAGCAAGGAAATTGAATACAGTATGCAATTTATAAAACTTGAAACAAAAAGCTTTGTCAGTGTGTCCCCTTTCAAAAATAATATGCAGTAAATAAAATATGCCAATACGAATGTTATTCCCAAATATGCCTCAAACAGGTAGAGCGTGTTTATGTAGGTAAGCAGAGCTGTAATTGCCGCCCAGCCTATAACAAAACCGCCTGCCTTTTTTATTCCTTTGTATTTACAGCCAAAATACAGCGTTAAAAACATCACTGTTATAAATATTTCTAAAATATTTACTCCGATTTCAAACAGAGTCATTTCCATTATCTTAAACCTCGCTTATATCTTCCGAAAATCTCTTTTGCTTCGTTCAATCTTTCATCATTGCGTGTTACGTTTATTTCAAGGTCATTTGACAATATAACAAGCTGCGTATTAAAGTATTTGATAAACTTACAATTTATCAGATAGCTTCTGTGTATAAATATGTAGCTTGCACTTTTGAGCTGATTGTATGCATCGTTTATGCTGCAGCGATATGATTTTTCGTTTCCGTCAGCCATATATGCATTTATATAATGCTTGTCGCTTTTGAAGTACATAACCTCGTCCGTATTTATCACATAAGAGTTTTCGCCGACAGTCAGATGAACGAGTGAATTTCTCGTTTTTCTCTTTTTGATTTTTTGAAGCAGTTCGCCGAGATCCTCAGCAAGCATTTTCAGGTCACGCTTGCTGACAAATGAAAACGGACGGTATCTGAAAGACTGATACGCAAGCTCCTCGTGTGCGCTTACAAACAGTATCTCCGTTTCGGGATTTTCAGTCTGCAACTCTTTTGCTGCCTTAAAGCCCTCCATATTCGGCGTTTGGTATCTGCCGGTATTCGATATATCCGGCATATCTATATCTGTCAGAATAATATCGACCGAATGATTTTTGCAATAATCAGTCAGCTCGTTTCCGCTGTATAATTCGGTTATTTCACATTTGCAATTATTACGCTTTGCTATCTCGACAACCTTTTTATAAAGACTGTCCAAAAAGTCTGCGTCATCATCACAAATAACAATCTTCAATATTGGTTCCATTTTTTCCTCCAAATTTAATATGTTGTCTTAGTCGGATCAGAAATACAATATAAAAATTATCGATTCAATTTTGTCATAGTTATTTTTTATTATACCACATTTTTGTCGGTTAGTAAATGCCTGCGGTCTGAAATCAGCGTATTGACTATAAATTTCTTGCAAGATGTCAGTTAATCCGTGCTTTCGGCACTGCATATCTCACAAAAAATTTATTTATTATTTGTCTTCAATACCGATTGAATTCTTTCGGATAATATGGTATAATATTTATGGATGATTTTATCTTATAAAGGACGGTAAAGGTTTTGTAGAGTTTATATAGGTGCAGATATGAAAACTAAAGATTTATACTGCCGCATCAAAAGGTCAAAACGGTGCGACAGCATTATTAACTCGGAAAACTCGTTTCCGGTATTTCATTATTGAAAATGAAATATCGGACGGGTTTTTGTTGCTTTTTGGGTGTATTCATAAGCGGTCGGAAAAATGACAATTATAATAATTTTACCGATTTCGTCATTTAGGATGTCGTTTACGAAACCACACCGAAAATCGGTGATTTTCATGTTATAATATAAAGGCGTGTAATATTTTATGAAAGGAATGGAAGTTATGAAAAATACACTTAAAAGATTTGTTATAATCATTGCCGCTTTGGGTGTTTTGTGGTCTGTAGCGGTTGCAATCGACTACACCCGTTCAAAAGCTATGAAACCGCCGATTTTTGCAATTAGTTCTGCAAAAAGCCAAAACGGTAATGCATATTATGATTGCTTGGGATATAGAGTTTATTCCGTTGCACGGGAATTTAACGGCAAGGAATTTGTTGTATATGATATGAGATTCAGTTTGTTCGGAAAAGGTAATGGTGGCAGGAAAACAATATATGATAATTACCATCAAAATTTAGGTCTTCTCGGAACAGATAAAGAAATTGCTTTGAATTATTTGGATGCTCTGAAATTTGTCACTCCCGATGTGTCCGGGGAGCAAACAACATACACCGAATATGTAAACGGAAACGATGTTAAAGTAATAAATATGATGCTTTATAATGATGTTGTTGCAGGGTTTGAATATGAATATGATAATCTTCAAGCAGCCTATGATTTTGCAAAATATTTAAGAAAGGATTTAGAACTTACATTTGGCAATAAAACAACATATCCCGAAACGGTACAGAATGGCAAGGATTATTTTGACAGCATAAATGATATATCAGAGTTAAAGGTTCAATACATATATTATGAAGATTGGAAAGCCGTATTTGACGAAGAAAAGCAAAAAAACATAGACAAAATGCTTTCCAGTAAGGATTATTCAAGAATTGACATTCATTTTGAATTATCGGTAATAGGTGCGAACAAAGCTACTGTATCGGTAAGATATGTTGCTATACCATAACAAGCGGAGAAATTTTTATGTTTCATTATATGAAGGAGGACAACACAATGAAAAAACTATTATCAATTATTTTAACTGCCGCAATATCAGCAACAACATCAATTTCGGCTTTTGCTAATGACAAGACAAATATAACCGTTCATAATACGGAAAAGCACGGCTTGTATATAACTGTCGGCGGAACGAAAATATATTGCGATAAAACCGAACTGCCGTTTATTGACGAAAACGACAGGACGCAAATTTCCGTCCGTGCCGTCAGCAATGCGTTGGGCAAAAAGGTAGATTGGAACGACGTCGACAAGACAGTCACAATTTCAGATTATAACGATGACAAAAATACTGTTATTTTTACTATTGATTCCAAATCAATGCTTAAAAATAATAAAGCAGTCAATATGGATACAGAACCTAAAATATTCAACAATCATACATATGTGCCGCTTAAGTTTTTGGGTGAGGCTTTTGGATGTGATGTAGACTATACAACCGAAGACAGATTTTCGGATATAACCGTAAGCCGCATATCTGATTTTGCAGGATTCAATCAGGCTGACAGTATTACCGTATGGGGCGATATAGAAGGCCTTTTCCACGAAGCCGGAGCGCTTGGCTCTATAATGCCGTATGAAGGTGAAGCGCCTGACTTAAATGCAAATTATATAAGCGCATATAGGGTAACAATGCCTGAGAATGACACTAATTCGGAATATGATGTCTATTGGGACACCTTGTATCATAAAACTTTTGTAAAAACGGACGGCGTTTTATATACGGCAAACGAAGCCTTCCCTCGCTTTTTGGATTCCCTTTTGGAAGCAGGCGGCGATGCGATTTATGTTGTTGATGATAAGGACAGAGAGTTGTTTGCAAAATACGGTTGGAATATAAATTATAAACTTGCGTCGCTTACAGATGCTTTGCCGCAATTTAAGGAGCTTGGCGATTTTTTCGCAAATGAGTATTATTATCTCTACAACAATGAGCTTTCAAAGGATATTGGACTTGATTTAAGCAAGTATGCCGAAAAAGCTGTAACGGTTGATATTTATCAGCTTCGTGAAGGTATGCCGGAAAAATTTTATCCCATAACCACCGCAAGAGGTATCGTTGTTAAATACGAAAACGAAATTATAGGAGCGTTTATAAGCACAGGACGGCACCAAGTCGAAAATGCCTGCAGCTTACCGGGAAAGAGCTTTGACGAGATAACAAATATGAGTTTTGCAGACTTTATTGTACCTCTGCTGAAATCCGAAGATGATATGAAATCAAAAACGCCCGAAGAAATCATTAAAATGTATTGTGAGGCTTTGAATGAAAAAGATGAAGGCACAGCAATACAATGTATTTCAAAAGTCGAAATGTTTGACGGAATTACAGCAAATATATTAAATACGGAATTATATGACAGTATTCCGCATTTGCCGCTGACAAATAAAACCTTTGTTAAGGACGGCGAAAGACGGATTGACAATATAAAATCAATTTCAAATTTAGAAATTAACCCCTGTGACAATGAAATTTCCGATGAAAAGCATAAGTCTTATACGGTAACATTTGACGCTGAATATGTGCGGGAGGAAACAATCTCAAACGGAAATCAGTATTGGATATGCACTATGGTTTACGAATCCAATAACACCGGC